>ERZ778027.1040-NODE-1040-length-52542-cov-12.054509_pt1 | contig 52542 bp, 67 predicted proteins | sample MGYA00375757_ERZ778027 | MGnify/ENA primary metagenome ERZ778027 (study PRJEB29350, sample SAMN05389817) | bioreactor metagenome | isolation source: Ammonium sulfate bioreactor | place: South Africa: University of Cape Town | collected 2014-02-18 ...
CAAACGAAAGTGATGTGATCCGGGCTGATGATGATCGAATATGTGGTGTTAGTAGGGAGTTAGGAGTATGCGAAGAAATTTGTTAGCCGTCACGGAATTGGTAATATTGATTACTCTACTCGATGGTTTAAAAGCACTTTTATTTCCAATTTTATTAATAATCATGTTTGTTCGTGTGTGCCTTACGATGAATTTTTTTTCAATTGATTTCAATAAACAATATCTTATTAGCTCAGAACTAATTTACCGCTCACTGAAATTAGTAAGAAAAAGGTTGGAAAAAGTGATTAATATAGGAAGAAGAGAGAGATGAAGGCAAATGCGAAAGATAGGCTGAAAATAGTGCGCAATGTATAGCATAGAATTCAAAAATCGCATGATCTTTTATGGGGTTATGATTACAAGAAGAAAGGTGATGATTTATTTGGCTACACCTAAGTCAAGATAAATGAGATGCTTTTCGGGCAACAAATGTTTGATATATCGTTTGTAATTAAAAAAATCAGGTAAGTTTATAATGGAGAGACTTTCATTTTTGATAAGAAAATTCAGTAAATCATCGGATTCGTTTTCGTCCAAAGCGTCTTCAGTAGTCGATAATGTTTGAATAAATAACTTTTTATGTAAATAATTTTTGTGACTTTCATCGAGTTTTTGAAAACATTTGAAAAGTGTTTGCATATCAGCTGGTTTATACTCATTGGCAATTAATTTCGGTATGATGACATCGGCAAAATCAGCAATATGTATTAAATGATGATCGATATCGATTTCTTCACGTTCTGTTGTTCGTGATTGAGGATGAAAACGCATTGCTACATACGTATGCATATCGAAATAAACTCTATAGTTGAAGTTGCAGTTAATAGATGAAAATCAATCTCACCTAGTATGAGTTGGTTGATCTCGTTGTAATTCTATGAATGAATTCGAAAACATTACTAATCAAAACAAATTAAAAGCGAACAAACCGGTACAAATCCTAATGAATAGATGACATAATGCATATCTCGATCAAAGACAAAATTGGATAAATGACATTCATATGCATAAAATGATTCCATCAGTTGTTGATAAACTTTTGATACATCGATCGTATTCTTTTTTTCTTCAGGTAACATTGCAATTGCTTCTCGAAGTCCTCAACAAATATTTCACATATTCATTTCTTGACAAAAAAATTTCATAGGCAAACGTACGTTGTTCAACATTTAAAATTCGCGTATCAACTTGATCTTTGTTGACAAACGCTTTTTGTCGTCTCGTAGTCATAGTGAAAATGAAAAGTTAATTAAACTGAAATATCCAACACGCAACTAAATACGCATCGAAACTTTTCTTTCGAATAGAATCTAATGAAAGTTGTTCTAAATTCGAATAATTCATTCGAAATTCATCAAGTACAATCGATGATGGTCGGTAAGTTTTGATCGTATGAATAAATCGATGATTGACTTTTAATTCCGTTAGAAAATCTCGTTGATTCGAGAGAGCAAAGAAGCATGTTAACGCTTGAAAAAATATTTTCAAACTTTTCGGTGCTTTACGCCAATGACGAAGATTTGCAAAGGATTGATATGGAAAAGAATTAACAGATTGCACTTGATCGAGTGTTTCGATCGATATTTCTTTCGTTTGAAAATCCGAATTAGTTTCTTCATCAATCGAATTCAAATATGGAGATCGACTATCAAGCCACCGACGAAGTGTAACAAAATCCTACAGAAGAAAAAAGCCATTCTATCAATTCGATTTCTTCTCAATTCGTACTTTAACATCATCGATTGTAAAATCTGCATGCATATTTTATAGAAAAAAAATAACAAACAAAAATAAATTGCGCATTCGAAACGAGTGAAATTAAAAAATAACAATCAGACTTCTTGTAAATAGATTTATTTAAATTAGATCACAAATATATTCAGAATTTTTTTTCTTCTTATTTTTTTTGTCGAGTCTGAAAAACAATTTGTCCAAGCATTTTCTTTCTTCACTCTTTCGTTTTGTTTTTCTTTGCTCTTTTGTTATAAACATGCACACAGACATACACATTTTCAATTTATAACGATCGAGCTTTTTTTTTCGCTCCTTTTACATCAAGATGACGACAATGTCGAAGTCAGACATGAGATTTCTTGGTCTGCCAAAAAATCGTACCGGTTTGTTTTTTTTTATTTTTCTATGTTTCGATCAATTTTTAATCGATCATCATCCTTAGGCATATTCGCAGCTAATACAGTTCACGAGGTGAAACCAGCACGTAGTGTACTTCAGACAGTTCCAGCTCTATCACCACAATTTCGTCAAATGGGTTCGACAAATTATTTCTTTGCCACAGCCGAACAAAATCATCATCAATTGCAACAATATCGTCTATCGAAAAATGAAATTCAACAATACTATCCTGCTCACAAACAGCCTATTACAACAGTCGATTCATCGAACGATTCGAGATCAACATCGACTGGCATCAGAAATGGTTTTCGACCGTCGAATGTTCGCCATCAAAAACTACGTTTAACAAGCACAACTCCATCACAACGAAGTAGCGCACAGAGTACAGCCGAAACAAAAGATCTACCACCGAAATCGCCATTTATTCCATCGCGTGCATCCGCTCGACTACGTTCGGAGATCGATCATCTCAATATGAAAATTATTAAAAATCGTCTATCAAGTAAAAGTTTACGTTTTCAAACTAATCGAGTAAATGCAAAAAAAATATGTTTTTTATAAAAATATTTATTATTTTTTCTTTGTTTTGTTAGGAGTTTGATGAATCACCACGAAGTGTTTTCTCCTATTCCGCCTCTTTTCGAGGCACATCAGCTTCGTCAGTTCTCACAGCCGATCGTATTCATCAACGATTTACATCGGCAATTACAAATCCAACTGCACAATCGCGTTTGAATGCAAATGACACATCTAATCCTACTGATGGATCACCATCATCACCACCGATTCCTATTCAAGAAATCGATGAACATGAAAATGACGATGGCGATGAAGAAAATAGCGAAGTAGACGAAGAAGAAAATCTTGAGTATCGATCGACATATGCCTATCAAGTACCGCAACAGACAAATGTGGGCAGTGAAAGTATTTTTCTCAATGATCCAACAGCAACAACGATTTCATCGTTGAAAATGCGCAATGTGAAATACGAACCTAAACCAGTATCTTGTCCATTCTATGTCATGTATTTCACTAATTTAGCTATGCAACAACGACAAAATCGAGATAATACTGTCAATGAAAAATATAATGAGAAAACCATGTTAAAAATGCCATCAACAATACGTAAAGTGCCTGTCAATTCTCGTACGAGTACAGCCATCACTCGGCATTATTCGTCTCGAAGACCCGTCAATAGTCCTATAAGTATGTACACGCATTCGGCAATTGACGACGATGATCATTTGACCAATGTCATTCATACTCCATATGCAAAACCTTATACGATAAATCATGAAAATTCTCATGTTCTACGAGATATTCTTCGTACGTCATCATTCAATAATGTACATGTCTAACTCGATTCCATTTTCGTTTCTCTTTTTTTTTTTATTTCAAAAATAAGTTTGTTTGTTGGTTTTCTTGCTTTATATATATTAACATTTTATAAAAGAAGAAGAAAAAAAAAATTGATAATTTGCTTGTCTGTGCGTTAATTCATTTCCGTTGTTGCTGTCGGCACTGATGTCGATGGTTTCGATGCTAATGGTGTGTAATTATACGATTGAATTCGTCGTGTTGATGTCGCACGTGGATTAATATGATTGCTTGCCATATCTGATTCACTTGAACGCATAGAAAATGTTTTTTTCTCATGTTGTGATGTACTTGCAAAATGATTTGGAAATGTTTGTGTTGACGGGATTTTTTCTGGACAACAACAATGAAAAAATGACAGAAGAAAATGACCCGATGATGTACAAATCATAAGAATCGTTCGACGAAATTTTTTACTCGTTAATAAATACAAGAAAAAATTCGTTGCATGCTGTACATCACTTAATTGATACATAATAACAGTTAATAATGTTAAACGACGATAGCGTAACCATTGAGAGAAATCATTTGTTGTTGGTGGCGTATTGAAACCATAGGTTATATCAAGAACAAAATAGATACTATTTGGTAATGTTAGAAGAAGAAATACAACGGCGACAGCGAGTAACATTAATGTGATATGACGATGTCGAGAACGGATAACTTCACTTTTTTGTGTACTACGCATTTCAATATTGGATTTATCTCTTGATTGAGATTGTACAGTGTGACGATTGGTTTTTGCTGTAAGAGAGAAAAAGAAAAATCTCATCTTTTTTTTCATTTCGAATTTTTCTTCAGGGATAAATTATAAGCTAAACTCGCGTCGGCTAGACACGCACATACATGCCGACTTTCTCTTCATTTCGTTATGGGAATGCCTACAGGGGATTTGAGTAATTAACTGTGGAGTTCTCTTCACGTTATTAACGTCATTCAAAGACGAAGCTGCAACAGATTCACTAACACTCCAATAACAATCTCCGAATGATTTATTAGTAGAAAAAAGAACACGAGATGTCTATTTATTTGCTTTTACCTCGTTCATTATTTAAATTGGTACTGATAATATGACGTATATTGTGATGTGTTCCTTGCCGTTTTTGACGTAATTTATAAATAATTAAAACACTCAAGGTGAAAATTAATATAAAAGGTAGAAAACACCAAATGACAAAATCTACATAACGCCAACTACGTGATAGTACAGGATAATGTTGGGTATCATAAGCACAATTTCGTTGTTTAACATCGGGCGATACGGGTAAACTATCAATGGTCCAAAAATGATGAAATGAAATAATACTTGTCAAAGCCAAAAGTAATATACAAACGTATTTCGCTCGAGTTATCGTACAAAAATACGAGACTTTCAATGGAAACCAAACAGCAAAAAATTTATCAGCTGTCATTATGACAAGTATCCAAACATTTGTGTAACCATAAACATAAATAAGAAAATAAAGTAATTTACACGATGCTGAATGCTCAGTTATAAATGTTGGAAAATAAACAAGATTTTTAGTTAATAGAACAAGTGGATCAAGTACACTGAGTGCTAACATAAAGAAAGCTGTTGATGATCCACGCATATGACGATTACGTAGAGCTATAAATGATAAACAATTACATATTAATGAAACAGTTAGAATAATTAATGGTAAATATTTTTGTAATTGACTGGCTGCTGATCGTTGAATCCAACATTCGTATAAATCTTTGAATGATGTTTCATTACTTGGTAAAGTAAGATTTCGACATAGTGCAGGTGTATTACCCATCTCAAAAGAAAGAAATAATTAAATAAATCTAAATAATATTATGAAAAGAAGAATTTTCTTTAAGTGCTTTTGGTGTCTCTTTAAACTATGAGGTAGCTTAATTAAAAATATACGTAATCGCGTGATCATTAGGAATCTAAATAAAAAAATATCTTACTTTTTGTTTTCATGTATTGCTTATTTTCGAAGAACAATACTTTCATGGGAATAAAGATATTAGAGTTTAAATAAATCCCAAATGATTGATGCGAAATCAAACTCAAATTTGAATATAGATCGACAGTATATTACAAATACATTAGATGATTTGATCAAATCAAAATAAGGAAAAAGAAAAATGTTTAGTTGTTTCCTCTCGATTTTCTTTTTCGATTGATACAATTAGTAAGAAAAAACAAAATTAGTTGGATAAATCTCGGCTGTCGTTGATTATTATTTTTGCGGATATACTTTATAACATTATTAGCTAAGTAAATTTCCTAGCTATGTGTTTTTTTCCCTCTCTCTCTCTCTCTCTCTCATCTCGTTTTTCCCATTTGTTTATTTGTGTTACTTCAAAAACTCGAATATCTATTGACTTGCACACTTATTATCTTACTTGTTGAAATACAATGAATATCAATAACGTTTGCCTAATGTGTCACTGATGTTAATCGTAAATATCCTATAACCACTTGTGACCTGTCCATCAACAAGAATAGAAGAAGTCTCAGCTAATAGAAAAGAACATGAAAGAAACGAGATCAAGAAAGACAGAAATCTTATGATAGAAGAGAGAAAAAAAACGGAAAAGAACCCATATTGTAGTAAAAACGGAAATTGTTTATGACAATGTTCAATTTAGCAAAAATCAAATTATCACAAAATTATAGATCTCATTCGTTTCTATGTGTTCCTATCGGCATCGATCAAGTATGTCTCGAGCGTAAGTGCATAAATCTCAACGTTCAGTTTATCTTTTTCCCTACTAATGTCTCTCGATTCGTAAATGTTATAGTGTTTATATGACACGAAGATAAGTACACGCGAGAAAGATACTTTTGATGTAAAGAACAAATATTGAAAGAGGACGAAGAAACGATTCATTAGTGTAGGAGACACAAATAGAGAGAAAGAGAGGCAAATAGAGAGGGAGAGAGAGAGAGAGAGAGAGAAAGGAAAAGAAGATTCCTATTTACATAATTTCCAATTGACGGCTCGAAAATAAATCATATTAGTAAGTTCAACAACTTCGCTTGTTAGTTTACAAGATTTTATTCCAAAATTTTCAAACAAAAACGAACCACGATACTAACTAGTCTTCTTAATACATTTGTCAAACGAATATTTAATAATAAAATCTTCTTTTTTTCCAATATAATAAATGTCAGAAAAAGGAAATTTTTGTCAATCAAAATTGAATCACGACCACATAGTTAATGTATTTAGCACATTTGATTACCTGATTACATCTCTCTAATCCGAAAACAAAAGGAAGTTTAGTTCGATTGATTAATCAAACAACTTTTTCTTTCAAAGAAAAAAAAAAGACCGTTAATAATTATGTTCGAAATCATTGATTATAGTCTGAGCAGAACGAAGTACAGAGAATCGATTAGTTAGTTCATGACAGCCGAACATTTGATGATAACCGATTACAGCGAGTCAATGTTTTCTAACACATGAGAGTCAGATTATCGATGATTTGCTAAAAGACCTAGTCAACTGTCGTCGCCTAAGATAGAACTAATTTGCTTATGTTGCCTTTTCATTTCATTTCAAGCTCGACTGATGAAGGTTAACTGTTTTTCGAGACATTTATAATGGAATTTTTATTTATCCAACTAAAAGACAAAATCACGACAAATGTGTATATATATACAAACGAGAAAGGACAAAAAAGACGCAGTCTCGAGATAAATATATAATGCTATAGAAGTATAAGCTGGATTTTGATAGAGTCAATAACAAAAGAAAAAGAAAAGATAATATTGAATACTTGAGTTCTAATTGATGTTTTTTTTCTACAATTGCAATCGAAACAACAATCTGACAAAAATGAAACCTAATGATTCAGTTTTGTTTTACAATCAATCAACGAAAAACAAACGCACACACATATTTATTTGCCATTGTAAAGTTTTTCATAAGGCGGAGGTGGATGTTCCATATGAAAATGATCATACGGTCGAGGTGGAGCGCTCGGTTGTGGCAACATCGGTCGACTTTCTGGTGATTGTATTGGTATCGAATTCCATCCTTGAGGTGGACTTGTGTGTACATAAACTGGCTGAGGAACTTGAGCAGTTATTGGACCTGAGAACAAATGAAAATATTGTTTTGATAAAATAATTAATAACACTGAGCTAACCTTTGCTTCGTTTTCGATTTCCCCCGCCGCAACAACATTTAACACAAACAACAACTGTCGTAATTAGACAACAGACTGCACATAATGATGAAATAACAATTACAGCGATTGCAACTTTTTTGGCCATGCCTAAAATTTGTTCACCACTAAAAACAGAAAACAAGTTAATAAGGTAATTTCAGCTGGTAAATGTTGCAAATTCTGGTTAGTATCAAGCGCAATAGAGCCAAACAATAACATAGTCGATTTTCAATCGAATGAAAATCAAAACAAAACTTCAGTGTAAAGGTCAAGCAATTAGTTTATATGTTTTTTACATAATACATTTTTTCATGTTCGCTCTTCTCACTACAAAATATAAGAACTAAGGTATTGCGAAGAAGTAGCAAAATGAAATCAAATTGATATCAATGAAAATAAAAAGAAATACCTTTCGGTATTTTGTATTGCTTTAGCTACATGAATGACAATGCCAGCTGTTTGAATAGCTCTATGGACAAGAAGAAATTAGAAATCAGTTTCTTGTTTTTCTTGTGATTGAAAAATTTTACTCGATAATTTGACGACGTGAACGTTTTACTACTTTCGGTGGGACAGCTGCATCGTTTAAACGTGTTACTCTAATCAATGTTCGTTCTGTTGTTGTTGTTTGCCAAGACAGGTTATCTGAGTCATTGGCAATAACATTACTTGGCTCATGTTCAACTACGACAATATCTATGAAATTTAAAAAAGAAATTACAAAGAATCTTGAATTGGCTTCATACTAATCGATGATTGAGAATTTTTGTTGATATCATTAATATTCGCATCCTCATTATTTTGAGCATTGACAGACAGACAGAGAAGACAAACGATGAATATGAGCATTTTGAGCAAAATGAAATGAAAAATAAAAATTTCTCAAAGAATAATCCTGAATGAATCAGTTTGCAGTCATTGTGTTGTTGTTGTTGTTATTGATCTATCTTAGATCATCATCGACATTGTCAGATGAATCATCATAATGTAATTGAACAGCCAATCGATCCACAAATAACATCGAGATGGCAGTAGTAGTAGTCAAAATTCTCGAATCTACTGCGATGACGATGTCAGTCACAAACTTTAAGGCATATACATATACAAGTCCATGAGAATTATTGATATCAGTCAACTAGAAAATGAACATAAACTATTCAACATTCCCTATTCTTGATTTACCCGATGAAATCTTATTTAAAATATTGAATAAACTCAGTAATACTGATGCTCTATATTCACTCACCGGAGTTAATCAACGATTAGATAGGTTGGTTCGCGAGAATTCTTACACAAAATCGATCGATTTAGTCAAGATATTGTCTAGTAAACGTAGGTCTTCAAGAAAACAATCAATAATCGATCGATTTTGTTTTGATATCTTACCTCGAATTCCATCTAATGTTCAAAATCTTACTCTCGATCCATTATCGATAGCTCATGTTTTGTCAGTTGGATACTATCCCAAACTCTCTCAACTAGTTCTAATTAATATTCAACTCAAGAATCTATCGCATCTTTTCAATCGTATCTATACACATCAAATTTCACAACACCCTCAACACCCTCAACACCCTCAACACCCTCAATGAATCCGACGAGTATTCATTAATATATGATATGTTATTCCAAGCTATTTTACCTCGATACAGTGAGTCAATTTTTATCAGTATGTTTAATCTAAATAATTCTGCATTTTAGAATATAAAAAAAACAAATTCAAAAAAACACAAAAATTAATTAAATTATTTTAATATTTTTTTATATTTTATTTTCACTAATTTGAATTCAAATAAAGACAAAAAATAATAATTATTTCTTATATGAACAATTGAATTTTGACATTTTTCACTTTCAATTTGACATAACATAGAAAGTTCTCTTTTACTCCTAGAAGTAAAGATCATTTCAAATAATAAATTTCTATTTTTCATTGAATTAGAAATCAAAACTGAATCGCGATCTAATGATACCTCGAATATCTGTTTCGATCAAGAGAATAACAACCTCTTCATGATTTTCTTGACCCAAAATGAGTTCATACCGCGTACAAGCGCACCAAACTAGATAGCTCAAATCAGTTGATTTAAATCATTTGAAATCAGTAGAATCGACAAACATATCTCGTGATTTTAATGACTTTTCAATGATCTAAATCAATTATTACTCCCCTGATTTCAATACATTTGTCAAATTCAGAAATACATGTTTGAACGTTTCATATAGATCTTCTCTATTGTTTTTTTTCTAATACAAAAAACAACAACTATTAGAGTTAATACATAAATTAGTTCATCTTTTCCAAATCGTTGAATTCTTGTTTTTCCTCATTTTCATTTCGACGATATTTTCGTTGAACCAATTCTCTCAATTGTTCGAATCGATTTGCCAATAAATTTGAGAACTGTTTGTCTGTTGACGATTTCTTATCGACTGATTGTTGAAATTTGGATTTCAATGAATTTGACCGTTTATTAACTTGATTTTCTTTGTACAATCCCGTGTGTGACATGTCTGTTCCACTAATACTTACCATAAAAAAGAAAACTCTAGAATAATCGTAAATCTCTCTTTTTTTCTCTCTCTCTCTCTCTTTTCAATTTGCCTCGTTTAGCAGTAAAATAAAATTCCTTTAATTGTGCTTAAAGATAGCTCGTGCAGCATAATTATGAGAGATAAAAAAAGTACTTGATTACAATTTGAACTCACCTTTTTCTTTATCTTTATCGAGAAGATTTTTATTATAGTTTTTCGTTTTCTCTTTTAACACAGAACAATAATTTAGAAATGAACAAATATGAAATAAGATTTGGGCTTAAGTGACTATTGAATGTTCGTGAAATTGAAGAGGTGAATTCGCTTTATTTAATTGAAACAACCATTTAATAATTCGCGCATTTCGTTCAATCACAGTTAGAGATGTTGATGGTAGAACTGTTCGTTTGATATTTGGACAACTATTTGCACTATTCAATGTTGTTTGATCGGAAAATGACAATAAACTAACACTTTCAAAAACACCACAATCGGATAAATTAGTTGTTGAAGACGATGTTGTTGTAAGATTGAAGTTATCTGATTGTAACCGGTCATCATGTTCATATTCATAATCAAGATAAGGAAAACGACGAGGTTGTCTACAACAGCAAAATACATGCAAATGAATTAAATTTGATGACGTCATGAAAAAGAAACACAAGCATACGCTGTACGAAATACAGGTGTTAGCTTTTGTTGCTGCTGCTGCTGATGCTGTTGCTGATCGTTTGATGTCCGATTATTGAGAAGTGTTTGTCTATTGCGTAAAACTTCTTGACTTTTAACAAAATACGCTTTTGATTCATCTAATAATTCAGTTGCTGAACGATGTGAACATTGTTCTATAAAGAGACAAAAAAATGAGCTTTTTTTTAGTATTCTTAACCTTCATCTCAATTATTTGCTAAGAAAATCAATTAAATGAATTCATCTAAGTAAAATTCTTTTATATCAATTATGTATTAGACAAGGTTATATGACATTTAACAGACATGATTATCATGATGACATACAGATACTTCAACTCTCTCTTTCTTTTTTCTATATACGTATGTGCATTCGGTGTTTGATCAATTCTTCTTAATGTCTATTTAATGACATCTTCTTACATCATCTGTCTACATTCAATAAGTGTCAAAATCACTTTTATTTGTTTTTCTTCTTCTTCTTCTTTTCGAAAAATGATAATGATGATGACAACGAATTGATTAACATTTCTCATGTAAACATAGCAACCGATCTAATCATTTTCTTCATTTGCGTAAATCTTCTGTCTCAACATAATCAATGCATAATTAAACATTCCTTATTTTGCGAACGAAAGATTTAGTTTATTTTCGAATAACTTACTTGATGACAAACGAATCCGTTCTAATTTGGCATAGAATTCTTCATTTCTTGTTTTATTACTATTGTCTATGAAACGATGAGGTCGTCGTCGATCGATATATTGATGCTGATGCTGTTGCATCTTCGTATGTCTATATGTATGTATGTGTGTGTGTGTCTGTGTTCAATCGATCGTCGTTTATATGTACTACCTACTCTGCTCGACGATGACGTTTGGAGTAATGAGAAAAGTGACTATGAACGGGCAAAACGAATGGAGAGCGAGAGAGGATGAGGGAGTAGAACAATAAGAGAAACAGAGAGAGAGAGAAGGAGAAAGTGAAAAGAAGAAGAAAATTTGTTCAACCCTAAGAAAAAGAGAAAGCAACGACGAAGAAATAGCCAAGTGTATGTCTACCTTGAATTCAGGAATATAGAAGAAAAAAAAAGGAGAATATAACCTTGACAATAGCAGCAGAAAGCAAGAATAAGAGAAGAAGAATAAGAAGGATAGGTTCTATCCTTTTCACTCTCTCTCTCTCTCGCTCGATTTTTTTACTATTACATCATTTTTTCATTATGCAGTCCGACCTGTAGGACGTGTTGCGGACCGAGTCCGACATTTATACAACCATCTGTTTCGAATGTTGATGCGCGCTGCGCACATATGTATGGCGAAAGATTCATATACTCTCGCGCAACGAGCATAGATTTCACTCGATCTTGTCTTGCGTCAATGGAACACACGAATGATCGATCAATTATCATTGTCTATAGAAAGTGAAATACGAAATCTCATAAAAACACAAAACATTGTGCACATGTGAAGAAATGTCATTATCAGTACGACTGCTTTCAATAGATTGCTATTCAAATGGTGAAATATTTTTATTGTCAAATGTAATGAGAACAAAAACAACAGTCGTAAATTTCAAGTCGATGGATATTGTTATATTCTAGCTTGAGGTGATATGTGAGAGAATGAAACAAATACTTGTATAGACGTTTGTTAACATATATCAAATGGCCTTTTGACAATCTTGTGCGCGATTCATTAAAATAAACTGTCTGTTGAACGAATCTATTTAGTTTTACCATGTATTTCACATAAATAACAATTACAGACGAATGCAAAATCACTCGTTTGTTTTTTCCATCATAAATCAAAAGAAAAAAAAGAAAGAGAAATTATAATTTGAATGTTGAAAATGACACAAACAGTGCCGCGTGCATTTCTCATTTCTATAAATTCGACTACTTGCTTATTTAACTTCCGTATTTTAACTCAAAAACATAAACAGCAGATTCCAAGCAAATTTCTCGATAGATTCATAAAACAAACATTTTGTACGTATGAAAAACCAGGTTTTTATTTTAATTAATTCTTCTTCTTCGGAAAGTTTTCTTAGTATAAAATATCAGTTGATTTCTCTCTTCTTTATTAACATGCCGTCAACTCGTTGAAATGACAGATCGATTTTTTTTTGTTGATTTTTCTTTTTGACAACACATACTGCTAAATACACCTGCAGATTAACTTTTCTCGTTTCAATATGAACAATAATAATGTAAGTTAACAAAGAAAAACAAGCGTTTGATGGTATGTTATTTTCTATCGTTTTCTTAGTCAATAAATGACCGACCTATGAACAAATATGTTGAAAGACGACGAAAACATTGACATAAAACGAAAACGTAGTGAACAAGTATTTATCTTAAGTTACAAAAATCCTTGTGATGAAAACAACATTAAATGAGAAGATTAGAGATTAAGCTATCGAAATGAGGAGATAAACACTGAGTGTCAACACTGTAAAAATAATTTCCTTTTACCAATTAAACCTCATCAACTGAAGTCAAAGTCAATTTTTTGAATAGATGAAGGAACAAAAAAAGATTTTCAAGATTTCCTCCTTGATTTTGTTTACAAATTTAAGGGATTATCTGCGAAGAAGAAACTAATTTTTGATATTAACTTAATCTCGTTATGTATACGCAATCATTTCATTTTCTATCTCAATAATTACGGTGAAAGAAGAAGACGAACAAAATCAACAACAAAAAAATTTTTTTTTCCTTTTTTTTCCTTTGTCTTTTCTTTGTCTACTTCCGATCTGTAGAATATTCCGACAGCATGAGAACCATTAATAGTTTTATCTTTGAGAAAAACTACGAGATTGAGGTGACAGAGGAGAAAAGATAAAAACACAAGCTGTCTAAAAAGAAAATTTTAATAGTAAAACAAAGATTAAATAATTTTCCATATCTAAGTGAATGAAGGAAGAGAAAACAAGGCGGAAATGTATTTATAAAATATTAACAGATGAATTTTCATTTAGAAAAAGAAAATAGATGAGAGAAGAAAACAAAAAAAAACTCAGTCTGAACGATTAATTGATGATTTAGAAGTAAAATGCGTTCAACGAAATCAGTTAAATTTGTCGATTCAACGCCAGCAAATGCATCAACAACATCGAATGATGCTCGCGTAATTATTAATGTTGGAGGAATGAGATTCGAAACTCAACGTACAACATTGAAGAAACTACCGGCTACACGTCTATCGAAATTGACACCTCAATTATCGTTCTATGATCCGATTTTAAATGAATATTTTTTCGATCGACATCCAGGAGTGTTCTCGCAAATATTAAATTATTACCGAACTGGACAATTACATTATCCAACGAATGTCTGTGGACCTTTGTTCGAAGATGAACTTTCCTATTGGGGAATTCAACGAGAAGATGTTGAACCATGTTGTTGGTAAGAGGCGCATTTTTTTTCTCGTTTGTTTCAATAGGAAATATATTCATTCATGTAGGATGACCTATACAAAGCATCTATCCACACAAGAAACCCTTCAAACGTTAGATTCATTAGAATTAGACACAGTTCGATCGACACAGTATGATTTATTGAAAAAATTCAATTATGAAAACGATGCTACTTTGTTAACTACTGGTCAATTATCGTATTTGAAACGTGCACGAATGATTATCTGGCAGTTATTCGAAGAGCCTCGATCATCGGCTATGTCTCGAGTAAATTCTTCGTTTTCAAAATTCAATATCAAACGATCGAACGCTTCTCTTCAATCTAGATCATAGCATTTATATCAATTGTATTTATTCTCGCATCGATAACAACATTCATGCTACAAACAGTTTCGTCATTTCAAATCATTGAATACGATTTCGTTGATGTCTATGTCGCCGAAAATCGAACTGAACAAACACCTGTATATAATACACAACGAAGAGCGACGGTTGCCGGCTTCGAAATAATCGAATGGATTTGTAAGAAACATCCATCAGATTGACTCGTTAGTTTCATGTTTTACTTTATATAGGTAATTCATGGTTTATATTTGAAATCGTACTGAGATTTGTTATTGCACCATCAAAAAAAGCTTTCTGTTTATCCATAATGAATTGGATCGGTGCGTGAGAAATTTTCTTCTCTCAATCAAAATTATCTTTCCGCTTTTTTTTTTACTTTTCTCTAGATTTTCTTGGAACAATTCTATTCTTTTTTACCTATATTCTCTATAATACATTTCAGTATACGGGTCATTATGCAGCCTTAGACCTTCTGTCGACGATTCGCGTTCTACGCTTTTGTAAATTAATTTATTTACATCCACGTTTAAAAGTCATTGTTACAGCTATTTCCTATTCATCGACACTTTTAATTCTCTCGATATTTTTTGTTTTACTTTCGATTTTAATCGCTGGTTCGGCACTTTACTATGTCGAACGTTTAAGTAATCCAGCCACATCAGAAATCAAATCGATTATCGATGGTTCATGGCTTGCATTAACCACAATAACAACGATTGGCTGCGGTGATACGGTGCCTAGATCTCTATGTGGCATGATTCTCGGTGCAATAATAACAGTTCTCGGCGTTTTAATTATCGATCTACCTATGCCAATTATCAATGAAATATTCGATAATTTCAATCGACATTTAATCGCACGACAACAATTACCAAGACAACGACGACGTGTGACACCAGCAGTCATACCTCGAAAGATTCAACCGTTGACGATAATCGATGGTCATGTTGGCAATCATCTACATCAATATTGACCAAAACAACAACGAGCTATGACTGTATACTGTTTTTCTTTTTGCTAATTATTTTTTGTTTGGAAAGAATCATTCGAGTTGAAACGAAATATGTCTTCCTACATTTCATCAAAATATTTATTCAACCGAGACATTCTCTTTTCTCTAAGATTTCTAGAAAGAAACATAGCCTCATCTTGTTCGAACAGTTTGTTTATTAATTTTCCTACAAATGTCGGATGTTAAATGTCTAATATCAGAGAAAACAAGAAAATTAAAAAACAAGCAAACAAAATCGCCATGTTATATGTTGTTTGTTATTCTGGCGTTGAAATAGTTTGTTTTCTTTTTGTGTTCATCTATCGAAGACGACGAGCTTCACGTTCAGATTCAAGAAGAACGAGAACATCATCGACACGTCTAGAAAACAAACAAAGAAAATTTCGAAAACAAAAACAATTGTTTCAAATTGAACTTACACTGGACCCTTTACGTTACGAATGATCGATCGTTTTGATGATGATGTATCGATAATTTCGACACGAACTTGTGTACATTGGCCCTGACTGCCTGTACGGCCAAGAATTTTGACAACACGTGCCATAACACCACCGGTTGCGTTTTTATCCATAGTAGGAGAATATGATGTTTCTAAAACGATGAAATCTAGAAAGCAAAAAAAACGAAAAATGTATCAAGAAACACAGTTTTCGAAATCAAATATGTAAAGAACAAGTTATGGAATGGAAAGAGAAGTAGCTTGGTGTCGCCATCTTGATTCGTTCGTCTTTCGTCCTTCATAAGATCGAAGAATTTTTTCTAATTTGAGAAAATTTTCAAATGAATTTCTCAATCAAATCAAGAAAATCTGTAGAAATATTTTCGAAAAAACTTTTTATTTTCAAATCAATACACCAATAGGAAATCTCTCGAATTTATCTGTAAATTATTTCGTGGATTCATCGTTTTGACATGATGAAGAAGAAAATAATAACAATAATAATAATCGAATCATGTTGACTGTGTCTTCATCATCGATTTCGTCAAATCTTCGTCGATTCACTCAACATCATCGACAACATTCATCCGATCTCTATCGTCCTCGAACAATTCTCATTGACAAACCGTCGGCAACATCATCCTACGGTTTTTCCATTCAGACATACGGTTTTGCATCGTTAAATCTTCTCTCTACCGATGAATCGGCTTGTTCATTTCTTTCTCTTTCAACTGAAAGCACAACAAGTCGAAAATCATCGACATCAAATTCATTTTCATCCTCAAATCCATCAGCTCCTATTCAACTCGTAACCTATGTCGATCAAGTTCAAGATAAAGGTCCAGCTTGGCAAGCAGGTCTACGGCCTGGTTCAGTTATCCTATCCGTCAATGATCAAACAGTTGAACATGACGATCATGAAACATTAGTTAAACGTATAACACAAAGTTCGGCAACGCAATTAAAACTCGTCGTTATTCAACAGAATATTAACAAACAAATAGCTTTAGCTGAAAAATTACAACAATTACATCGACAATTGCAAGAGAAACAAGATGAATTTGACGAACTGTGTAAACAAGAACTGATTTGCGCAGCAGAAGAAGAAGAAGGAGGAGGAGGAGGAGAAGACAACGATGAAGGATTCAAAAGTGATACATTGCATTCTCCATCGCCAAGATTAAATCGTCTGTCGACAGATCTTCCCGAACGTAAATCCTCATTTTGTCACGATAAAATTCCTCCCGATTGGCGGCAAAGTGTTGCTAATTTTGCTCATCAACAAACGCTCACAACTCGAACATTACTTCCAATTCTTAGTTCATCATCATCACTTTTGTCAACGAAATATATCAAAAATCGTTCATTAAATATCTCGTCCAATCGACAACGTAGTTTGTCGTTATCGACGATTGTTTTTCATTATTCGAAAGCGAATCTCTCTCGTCTACAAACAACAATTCGTTCCAATCATCGACGTGCATTGTCCTACGATGATCTCATGTTCTCGACGAAAAATCAATCATCAAAACACGATGAAAGTCTTCTAACATCGGGCTGTTCGTTAGCAATGGATTTATCACGAAGTTTTGATAGAAAAAATTCTCAATCATCATCAACATTAGACACCGATGACGACGATGATGATGATGATGAACGCGAGCAAATTCATTTAGATAGTCGAATCAAACAATTCAAATGGAAATTACGAATAAGCAAATAAACGTGTTCTTTTCTCTCTTTCTTCAATATTGTTTACTGTCAATAATCATTTGAACGGATCTGAACAAAAGTCAAACAAACTTTGTAAATATGATCGTCTTTTAAACTTCCTTTCTTTCTTTTATCACGTCGTTTGAGAGTATGAAAACGAGAATTATTTATACGTATATCTTTCGAAATAAAACTTCATTTTGTCAACTTCATCAATAATTATTCAATTGGCTTCTTTTTTATTTTACAAAAAAGAGAAAGAGAAATCACAAATATTAGTTCGAATTCGTCGAGAGTCGATTGATTTCATCAAATATTTCGAGCATTTCAGGATGATCCGCTGGCAAACCTTGTTGATATTGATCAATAATTTTCTCTAATTGAATCCGTGCTTGTCTCAAATCACCATCAGCTTCATATGCTTGACTTATCTGTTTCATTAATTTAATAATTTCGAAATTCTTCGTCGATTTCGATTTCGTTAAAATATTCAATGTCGAATGATAATATTTAATTGCTTGTTTATAATCACGTAACAATATGTAAACATTAGCTATTTTCTGTCGAGTCCTAGCAAGATCTAAATGATAAGGTAGAAGAATTCTCTCTCGAATAAATAACGCTTTTTGATAGTAATCAACGGCGTCCGAATATCTCTTTTCCTGCTCACAAAGATTGGCAATATCACAGTAACAATTGGCTACTTTTGGATGCTCATCGCCTAATGAACGTATCCATATATGTACAGCTTGATTGTAGGCAGCGAATGCATCTCTAAACATTCGTTTTTTCGAATAAATATCTCCGATTAAATGATAATCATTGGCTAATTCGGGATCTTCATCTCGAAGAATCATTTGATGAATTTCTAAGATTTTCTTTGAATAATATAAACTTCGTTCGTAATCATTTGTTCTTTCTGATTGAATTTTAATTAATTGTTGATAAGAATAAATAATCGACTGATAATCATCGGACGTTTTACTCACAAGTTCAAGATAAAATTTTTCAGCTAAATCGAACATTTTCCGTTGAAAAAATATCCCCGCTAACTTCAATAGATTCGTTTCGATTTCTTTGAAATCTTTGAGAATATTTTCCGTATATCTACTTGAATTTTCTAATCGAATCGTAATTATATCCTCGTCTTCATCGATGCCCGACAGATGAAATATCGAACCGAACATGAAAAGAATTAAATTCTGACTTGAATAACAATGAAAATGACTAATATTCGATAATGGTTTGTTCAATGAATTCGGTGGGTCAATTTGAATATCGAACAATACTCGATGATAGTCTGCTTTAACACTAGAACATCGAAGAAATGCACATGTTTGTTCGTAATTTGAATTGGTCAGTAGAGCTTTGCCGATGGAAACAAAATTTCCAATTGAATTCTTGAATAAATTGATATCATTGAGTGAGAGTATTTGTGCTCGATAGGTATGCATTGATATTGCACAAGGATTCAATTGTAATTGTAAACGTAGATCACAAAGAATGAAATGAAATTCATGAAATAAATCAAAGTCTTGCTTTTCAATGGATTTATTGACGAGATCCGAAAGAAAACAATCTCTTGTCCACCATTGAATAGCCTGTTCAGATGAATAAGTCTTATCGAATTGATCGATTAAATACAATTGTTTTTTATCACTTAAATATTGACTTTTACAAAACGATATCAATGAAGTTCTATCGAAATTCGAATATTTCATATGACTCAGACAATGAAAAATCGATTGTTGGAACATGAATTCATCGTTTTTATCGGATAAATCCGGCTGATAGAAATGCAACGATAAAATCTCATCGATTTGATATTCATTTGGATGTTGAAAATGATATTGTATTCGATCGAGTAATTCTTTAAATGTAACAATAACACATTTGACCTAAATCACGAAGAGAATCAATTTTGTTTTTTTTTCTTCTCATCGACCAAATTACTTTGAAATATTTTTTCGACCATAATTCATTTCGTTTCTTATCAGAACAGTAAACATAAACAGCAATGATTTGCGAATAATCGTGAATAAATGGCAATATTTCTTGACCTAATCGTCCGCTCACAATTAGAATAGCTTGTTCAGTTTGTAAACTTTGTAAATAACTTATACATTGTTTAACTTCTTCGAATGTAATCAATGTTTGAATAGTTTTTTCTAGGACACGTTTTGTATCATGATTTTCCGTTGATGTATTGACTAAACTATCCAGCCAAATAAATCGTAATTCCGACTGATTTCTTGTTTTCATCGACATTTTTGTTTTCTATTTCGTATGAAAATGAAAGTTAACTTATGTATATACGTGGGAGACAAATAAACGAGATAGAGAACAACACAGATGAATCATTCAGGCATAAAATTTTGCTATCGTTATTCACGTGAGTGACGACCAAACATTTTCCCTCTTCTTCTTCTTCTCCTTTTTGTCTTGTTAATTGAAGTCAATTTTAATCAAAGAAAAAAAAAACATGAAATTTATTTTTATTACAAGACCATTCAACTATCGAATAAATGTCTTTGTTGACAAGTTAAATTAAAAAAAAAAGAAATCGTTTTGTTATCCATTCATTGAAAAAAAAAAGAAAAAGAAAAAGGAAGCAATCACAGTATTACAAGAATAGAAAAGAGTTCGTTATCAGTGCGATTATGTTCGCCATTGACCGATGAAATTGTTGATCGAACGAGCGATTTCTCTTCCTAAAGAAAAAAACAACATTTCGATTTCAATCAATTTCAATTTTCTTACCAATCGGTCGAGGATTAAACGATCCTAAACTGTTCGGTAGAAGATTTCCGGTTGTAGTCATTGTCGGCGGTCGATTCGGTATAACAGCTCGATAACAAATATGAAATAATCGTGATAGAGATAGAAGTTTGTCTTCGCGGACACTTTTTGGTGGTGAACTATCGGTTGAATTCGGTAGAGAAACGATTTCATCTGATTCAGAACTCGGAGACGTTGATGATGTATCAACGGGATCATTTAAATGTGTTAATGCACTACAAAGATATATTTTGTTGAGTTGTTTGAATCGATTGAAATCGACCTACCTGATCGAATAGATACTCTTAGTGCAATCTGATACTTTATTTGACTGTGAAATCGGAGGACTAGAAGAAATTGAAATTAGATTATGAGATTTATTCGAATTGAAATCAAACAGACTTATTCGAATATTTATAGACGAAATCATCTGTTACTAGATGTGGAAGAAGCATAAAAGCAAAATACATAATCTTAATAACAAAACAAATCAAAATAATAATCATAATTAATCAATAAGTTTAGTTTTACTTCTTCTCCGCGTTCTAATCGTTCGGGTAAACAATGTCTAACAAAAAAAAAACGAAAAGTGCTGTTTTTGTCGATCGAATTTTTCTTAAATTCATACCCGAATAAATACCAATCATAAGCTAATGTTAGATACAACATTTCTTCGACAGTTAACGATTGATGAATCCATCCGTCAGCCCATAAACTTACACGAAGAAGAGAAATGAACAGCGGTGTTCGATCCCAACCGGATATGCAATGAACAAGTAGACCGTGATCATCTATAGAAAAACAAAACAACAATCAAAATTCCGACATTTTCTTTCGAAGGAGATCTACCTGTTTCTAAATGACGGAGAAGTAAACGGAGGTAATTTTTGGTTAGTTCGACTGAATTCCATGACTAAATCAGAAAATGAATGAATTGAAATTGAATAAAAACAAGCTAATTTACCTTCCAAAAAGACCAATCGACTTGAACACGAGATGTTAAATGCGGAGGTACTTGAAATGCTGAATCATTTAATGGTAATGTCCAATCGTAGAACATCGTTTCAGCATTATAATCTTGCATTGAAAAATCACGAAAATGTTCACAACCTAGAAAAAAAAGTGTTCATTTAAAATAGCAAACAAAAATTCGATGTGTTGTTTGATCTACCTGGATACGGAATGATCAATAATTGAAAATCTCGATAACGTTGTTCTTTATCTGAATTTTCTGATGACGTCACACTAGAAACTAACAATGTTTAGTTTCTTTTCACGAAACGAGACGAATCTTTACTTGACACCGAACATAATTTTTCGTTTTTCAACCATTAAATTAGCGATAGCATCGACATCAAGAACTTTCAATAGATCAATATCAGCACCACGAAGTTTATCAAAGATATTCTGTTGTTGAGGAGCACCGACACTTGATGAAGCAGTTGCTTCAGCACCAAGGATGGCAGTTGTTGGTGGTCCATCGAGATCCGTTGCGACTGGTGGTGGATTAAGTGGTGTATCAGCGATGAATTGATTCGGTATACGAGTGGGTGTATCAATGAAACGATCGACGCCTGAACGAGAATAGACTTCACCCCAAGAGGCAACTGTTGACGATCGACAAATATACTTGAGAAAAGAAAAAATATGTGAAGAGAAAAAAAGACACTGAACGAACTTTGTCGTCAATTAGAATAACTGGAACAACGAAACGTGAACGACATCGAGCGATACGAGATCGAACAAAATGATCACGGAGATCGACTGATGGTGAAATCTTTGGTGTGTGATCGTCTGACTTTTTGTCAAGTGTCGGAATTAGAATTCGTCGTGGATAATATAAAGATAATTCACCATTATTATTCGCAATTAACTAATTTCGATTATAAGAATTATAAGAAAAACAAAAACGAAGAAAATTTGTTGATAAAACCTGATATTCATAATCTTGTCCGAATAGACTTGCTACATTGACTTCAATCGTTGCATTCTATTTTCAATTAGCAATAAGTTTCTTTTTAATAAATCACAAGATCAAACTAACTTTCGTATGTAAATCTCGAGCATTATATTGTGTTTGTGTAGCACTCTGTAAGATGCCTATAATATCATCTCGAGTAATTGTTAGTGTTGTTGGATTTGCGGTTGTTTCGTTCATAGATAAAAATGTAGGAAAAAAATAGATTTTGTAATCATAAATTATCAACAACTAATCATCAGCTGAGTATGTTGCAAGCAAAAAAAAACACTCAGTTTGGATTCGGTTCTTATGAAAGCCGTACAGAATGAATATATACTTGACATTTCAGATGGCGCTTGTTGCCTATGTCAGATAAAAAATGTCGACTAATATGAAGAATTGAAATCTTTCTATAATTTATTTAGTTAGATGTCTATGAGTCAATAACAAGCGAACAGTTTGTTTTATCAGAAAATATTATGAATTTTTAAAAAAGAACGTGAGATTAAATTGAAAGTGAAACAACGTGGTTGCACTCCGCAAGAGATAAATTCGATTAATCTTTGGCAAAAAAAAGTGATTTCCACAGCACATAAATTCCAAACTCGCCATTTACCTTCTTTTGTTTAAGCAATTATGAAGAACTTTGAAAGTCGCGTTTTTTACTAAAAAGTCATCATCGATATTTAAAAAATCATTTCCAATATTGAAGTTATTTTTATGTGTTTACTATCTTCTCATCAAGCAAAAATTATTCTTGATGATCACTTCTAAACTCTTTACTTCGTTCATTCATTACTAAAACTGCATCTCAACGAATATGATGATTCAATCAAATCTTCCGATGATTTGCTTTGATGTTGTAGATGTCGTCGATGACTAACTGGTTCTCTCTTGTTTTTCACTGTTATCTTATCTCATCTCTTTCAAATCTGTTTCTCGATCAAATAAAAAGTGCAATCTCATCATTCGACATCGGATTTCAATTGAAATTAGTTGATATGACCAATTCCCTGCCTTCGTCATCATTAGAACAAATATCTAATTCAACGAGAAATGATGAAGTTATTCTCTCTCCTGATCAAACCAAACCAACAGTAACTCAAGGTAAAATTCGTTTGTGTTTGAATTGATTTGATGGTTGTCAATAGTTTGGGGTCCATTTTATGTTCAAAATGCTCCATTTCGAGCAAAGATCTCTCCAGTGTATGCAATTGGTGAACCACTTGTAATAAAAGGTCGTGTATTTGGTTTGGATACTCGTCGATCAGTTCCGTTTGCTTCGATCGATATTTGGCATACATCTGCTCAAGCAGAATATGATTATCATGAAAAAGATCCCAATGTCAAATTTGAATACAAAGAAGAATTAAATACTCATGGTCAATCGGCACATTTCGATTATCGAGCGAGATTAGTCACCGATGAACAAGGTCGATATGAATTTGAAACAGTTAAACCAGTGCCTTATTTTGATCCTGATGATTCGACGTGGCGTTGTCCACATATTCATTATTATGTTCAAGCTCAAGGTTATAAACCTCTTGTCACACAAATTTATTTTCAAGGAGAAGACAAAAACGACATTGGTATATTCATCAATCTTAATCTTTAGTTGAATCGAATTTTTTTTCTCGTTTAGATCGTCATATTCAACAAAGTACAACTATTCAATTGAAATCAATTCAATGTCAACGAGCTGATAGCTCACAATTTACTTATCTTACTGGTGAATTTCATGTGATTTTGGAAGCTAAATCGTAAAAAAAAAATTTGTTTTTTTTTATTTCTTGAAATCATTCTATTGATCATTTTTAAATGAATCTACACAACTAATAAAGAACAAACATTTGCGTGACATATATATTCAAATTCATGTAATTTTAGATCTCAAATAAAATAAATTCAATGTACTTATTTTTGATAATTTTCACACAAAGATATTATATTGAAAAACAACAGAATAATAGTTTACAAATCATACAATTTAGGAAAAAAGATAAAAATATTTTATTTTTTCACCACTAATTGATCTTTTGAATCATTGAGTTTTAATTGTTGATCACTGTCCATTCGGTTCCTTAACCATTTCATGTTATCATTGATGGGAGTTAGATGATTACGTATAATTATGTAGGCTTTTTCGTTGTCACCCTTGCATCGATTATTTTTTTCCATTGTTCTAGTTCATCAATATTTATATGCTTGGGAATATTGAGTCTTTGAAAGGCCTTGCCAAGAACTTCATGATAGCTTTTTGCAATCTCGTATGCTGCTACTATTGTTTGAAAATCTTCTGTTGCAGATTGCTTATTTTCGAATTTGTCTGGATGTGTTCGTAAAGCTAATTCATAATAGGCTCTTTTAATCGTTGTCATTATACTATTAGATGTACAATTCAATGTTGTAAGAGCAGCAAGATATAATTTTCTAAGAGCATTATTATCTTCATCGACACCATCAGGCGCTACAAATTCCAATAATTTTTGATAGATCGCTTCGAACCCCACGCCCATTGTCAAACCACCAACAATAAAACCAGCTAATGAAGCCATAGTCACTGGCCATCCGAGAAATCCAAAGTACATCAGTAAAGCAACACCAAACGATGATCCAATAGTTGCCCCAATAGCACCAGCGCCTATAGCAACCAAAGAAGTCGTTGCTGATTTTAAGAATTGTTTAAACGTTATATCACGATAGTATAATTGAAGACATAAACAACCGAACTCAAGCGTAAATATTGCTGTACCAATCATTACGTCTGAACATGCGATGTTACACGACATGATTGCATTATCTGATAATTGAGCAATATTTTTAGAAATCAAGCTTTTACTTAGAAATTTATTCATTGTTGGAGTAACTGTTCGAACAAAATTCTCATCGCTTTTCTTTAGATGAAACGATATTGTTTCGATTATTTAATCTAGAACAAGATAAATAAATATATTATATCAATTTATTCAATTGTTTACATATAAGAAATTTAGATGAAAAAAAAACTTGAAGACGATTCGGATTGTTTCTTTGATTGTTTTACTACATTTACAGCGCTAAATTGATATGTGCATAGATAAGAGCCTTGACAAGAACAATAAATGAAACTAATACGATTATACTCTCCATTAAACTAATAAATTTAATTTTGTTTGTGAATATACTTCTAATAATCAATATTGTATCGATTATTGTAAGTATATTCGTTGAGACAGGACCACCGTAAATAACAAACAGAACTATTGGATTAAAAAAACCGAAATAACACAATCCAGGATGATCAATACGGTCATCTTGACGGTACAAAACGACAGCGTATACGGCCATTTTACGCAGTTTACAGCCGTATTTTATCGTAAATGATATGTTTGGCATGCACCGTATTACGGTCGCATATCTTGTCGTCACATATACGTTCGAAACCGGTCGAATACACTCATATCTGATCGTTTACGCACGGTCCAATACGATCGTAATACGGCGCATACATACCAAACGGGTCATTTATGATCGAATGTAAACGAACTTGAGGGTGAAGGCGGATATCTGTACACAATTGGAAATTTGAGAATCCAAAGTTAACGAGTAACTGCTTCATTTTCTTCTTAAACTTGAATTTGAATTTGAATTCAAGTTACGAGTTCGACACTACTGAAAGAAACGAACATTTCTTCAATTAATTGTTTTGTTTTTTGTTATTTTCCATTTTGGAAAAAATTTAAAAAAAAAAAGAAATTGTCTGTATTTCATCCTGAAAAACGGAAAGATGTCACTCGTTGTAGCTTATTTACTATTTCCATGATGCAAAAATACTTTTTTGATGTTGTGTCTAAGTCTTATCTTGTCTCTTGTCGCTCATTGATTTCGAACACTCGTGACAGATGACGCTTTCCTATTTCTTATGCTAATCAGTGACTCTTCCGTCACTAGTACCATCTAGATCAATACAAATAATAATCCATCTTTCGCTTTCTTGTACAGACGTATGAGTTGTCTAATGATAACTTTTTCAACAAGTGTTTGTACACTTGTCATATTATTCGATAAACAAAAATAAATAATATCGAAACGTGCCAGTATTTACGCTACACAAGGCCTTGGTTCCTATCTGACAGGTACAGTATGACCCGTTATTTTCATAGTTGTTAACATCATAGATACTATGAATTATATGTTTTCCTATATTTTTATGCTGACTACGAGCTGATTTATGTTCGGCTTCATTGATAGTGTGTTCAAAAATCGATTATATGGGTTCTTGTTGTGCTAGAACGAGTTTTTTCAGTCTATTCTGATTGTTGAGTTAACCAAACCAATAGGAAAAACGTTTTGTTCGGGTTTTTCTTCCTTCTTCTTTTTCCGTTTAGCTTCTCTGTTCCCTTCAGTTATTTGTTACTACTTCTTTACTTAGCACAACATACACACTTTTCCTTTTCTTTTATTTACTAAATAGGAAAAAAAGCTAAAGAGAATGGGAAATTGTCCAATAAAACCAAGTGAATCTGCTTCGAAAAGTCTTCATCCATTGTGCAAAGGTGAACGAATGTGGACAACATTCTTATTTTCTTCCTTATTTACATTATTCGGTGGTTGGTTTGTCATTTTAATTTACGATATATTCAAAGCATTAGTCATCAAACAACGCCGCTTGAAACTCATTTCCATATTCAAACGTTTTACTTTTTCCAATGACGTATTAGTTATTCTTTTTCGTCTGACTTCATCAAATATGAATTCTTTTAGTTTCTAATCAAACGAACGAGTCTACCATGGACAATTCCAATTCGTGAACATCAGGAATCAAATGAAGATTATTTCAGTTGGTTACAAGCTATCAAAGAATGGGAAAATAATCTTATTTCAGGTCAAACAAAAATGGGCAAAACTCTAGTTAGCTTTTACATCATTAAATTAATCTCGAATTTATTTTCGATAGGTCGGAATTATATTCATCTGTAGTATTGCATCACTAATACTCTATTTTGTCGACACGAAGAGTGCGTAAGTTACACGAGAGTACTAATAGTTAATCAACTTAAAGTTCAAGAAAATAGTTCAATACACAAGAGACTTCCATGTGGGTCTCGAATACCAATCGAACGACAATGCTAGTGATTAAATTCATTCTTTTTTTGTAACAAGGAATAAACAGAAAAATAGTAGGATAAAAACCATCTGCCAGTTAAAAAAGAAGCTAATTAAGAAAAACTGTAATCGTTGTTTTCCTAACGATAGAAAATAGCAGCTGTTATTGCTTACAGAACTAACCGTTTTTCATGTCATTTAGGTATATTGAATCATGTATGGAATTCAGTGAATCATTCACCATGCAAGCTGATTTAGCTTTGAATGTTGTTTTCTTAATTTACTTTTTCCTTCGAGTTCGTATCTTGAAAAACGAAAGAAATAAACAACAACGAACTTTCTATTCATTTAGTTTACTGCATCGCAACATAAACGAAGATTTTGGTTTAGTCTATTTTCAATTGTTGATATGTTTACGATTCCGCCATCGTTTGTTGCATTGTATTTGAATCGAAATTGGATCGGTAGAAAAACAAAACGAAAATAGAAATCAAATGAATTGATTTCATTTGTAGGCTTTCGATTTCTTCGAGCTGTACGAATAATGAATACGCCTGATATTCTGCAGTACATGGGCTTAATTGAACGTCCACGAACGATTCGTATTGTTCAATTAGCATCACGTTTTATTGCCGTTTGGTTTGCGGCAGCAGGTGCTGTTCATTTAGCTGAGAATTCGGGTGATTTCTTCTGTAATTTTGAAAACGCACAAGAATTAGACGTATTTAATTCGATCTACTTTGTGATTGTTACAATGACAACTGTAAGTTTGTGATAACGATTCAAATATAATCAATAGACTTGTGTTTAGGTCGGCTATGGAGATATTTTCTGTAAAACATATATCGGCAAATTCTTCATGCTTTTATTTCTCATCGCTGGATTAGCATTTTTTGCATCGATGATACCCGAATTATCGAGTTTATTTGGTTCGAATGGACAGTATCTAGGTCGATACCGTATTGTCAAAGGCAAACGGTATGTGCAAATGGAAAAGATTCAAAATTTAAGATCGAATGAGTACAATTGTTTTTAGACATGTTGTTATCTGTGGACATATAACACCGCATTCAATGACGACATTTTTACGAGATTTTTTACATAAGGATCGTGATCAAGTTGAAGAATTAGATATTGTTATTATAAATAAGTAAATAGTTGAGTAAAAAATATCGATTTTCTACAATTGTTGTTTTTTAATTAAGACAAACGCCGGAAATTGAAATGGAAGCTTTGTTAAAACGATACTATACAAAAGTGCAATATTTCGTTGGTAGTGTAATGAATATTGCTGATTTACATCGTGTTCAAGTTGATAAAGCAACAGCTTGTTTAATTATCGCTGATAAAGAATGTCCGGATCCGGACGGTGATGATTCAGCAAACATAATGCGTGTAATTAGTTTGAAAAATTTCAATCAACGTATTCGAATTCTCTTACAACTAATTCATTATAAGAATAAAGTAGAATCGATTTCTGATACTCGAATTTTATGTTGAAATTTATGTTCGAATAGATGAATGTCGCATCGATACCCGGCTGGAGTGCAAAAGATGGAGATGAGATTATTTGTATTGCTGAATTAAAACTTGGTCTCATTGGCATGTCCTGTATTGTACCGGGATTTTCTACAATGGTCTGCATGCTTTTGTTTTCGAGAGATTTGATTGTGATTGAACGAAATTTTAGATGACAAATATCTTTCGAATGTCGGCATACAAAACTCGTCCAGCTCAAGAATCCGTAGGACGATGAGAAAATCCAAGAAATGAATTGATTTATTATTCACTTAGGCACAATCTTGGCAATGGAGAGAACTGTATCATCGTGGTGCAGCCATGGAAATGTATCTTGAAGAATTACCTCGATCATTTCATGGCAAATCTTTTGTCGAAACTGCTCTGTATGTAACGAGAAAAAAAAAGCCGAAAGATTGAATGAGAAATGTTTTGCTTTTTTTTTTTTTAAAAAGAACTTGTTTTAAACTTCGTGTCATGATCTTAGCAGTCGAAATGACTCTGACAGATGAAAATGGGAATACACGAACGGTTGTTGAAGTTGCACCGAAAGAGACATGCATAATCACATCGGGTACACGAGCTTTTATGGTTTGTAGTTCAAGTGCAGATGCAAAAAGGTTTGAGAAAACGAATGTTTATTGTTGAAAAAGAAATGTAAATATTTTAGAGTGAAATATTATTGTTCAATTTGTCATCCTAATGTGGATAATTTAACTCAAACACAATTAAAACGAATGAAAAAATGTCGACATTGTACTGCGTTTATTTGAGATTGTCTTTTCATAATTTGTTCATATTTGATTTTTATTTAGCAAATGAAACAAACGAGGATGCACCTGTCGATAATACACCATCGGGAAAAGATAAATCGAAAAATCCTTTAGTGTAAAATCGATTTCGAACAAACTAATATTTTCAGTGTTGATTGTTCTTTTGTAGGAATTTACTTGAAAATGAAACTCGTCGTCCGTTACTGATCTGTCAACCTGAACAAACAGATTCAATGTCACTGGCTCAGAGTGAACCGTACGTATATAATTGTTTGTTCTGAAATGATTCGATGAAAATAAACATCGTAATTGATCATTTAGAATTCTTGATGACACTGTTATGAATTTCGATTCGACTGGAATGTTTCATTTTACACCATCGAGAAGAATCGAAGATGTTGTTTTGGTAAATATTGAAAATAAAATAAAAGATTTGTTTTTGATAGAAAAGATTTTTTTTAGAATGTCGAATCACTTCGAGAACGTCGATTAGGTTTTCGACGAACGAACACAATCAAACGAAGTTCAGCATACCAAATTCCCGAACTGGCTCAACCAACACATCCTGTTCGATTTCAAGATCGTACGAATTTATTCTCTTTTTCGTCGAATAAACATCTCTCCTTTCTACATATATATAGATGTTATCATCTGTTTACATGCCGATAAATCTTCGCCAACAATCGGCCTACGAAATATACTCATGCCACTTCGTGCCAGTTCATTTAATCGCCATGAACTGCCTACTATCATCTTCGTTACTGATATTGATTACATCAGAAATGAATGGGATATGATATCAACATTTCCTGAAATTTATATTCTCAATGTAAATATTTACAAAAAACAACAACAACAACAACTATTCTTTTTTTTTCAATTCTCAGGGTTCACCGAGTAATCCGTATAATCTACAATTAGTCTGCATTCAAGATTGTCGACAATGTGTGATTATATCGACATTGGATCGAGAAAATCAAGATACATATCTTGTGGATAAATCATCTGTTCTGTGCACGTTAAACATACGAAAAATTGAAATGAAAGCAGCCGGTTTTGTATCAGCTTTGAATGTTACCGGACAGAATAATCTCGATATGAACTTGAATCAACAGATGTTTTTACTACAAAATCGAATTCGAACTTTAACAACATTGAGTAAATCGATTTGAAAAGAGAAGAAATCATTCGAAGATAAGATCTTTTTTTTTGTAGCTATCGATTCGAATGTTCAATATGTTGAACAAGGTAAATTTAATCAATGATTTCGATTACTGATCCTATCGATTTGATAATTTAGGTGATACAGAAGAAGTTGAACTCGAATTTTATCTCACAACACCATTTGCATCGGGTAAATGAATAGTTAATTTCGCTTTTCGAACACAATTTTCTTTGTTCTAGGTTCGGCATTTGCTGATAGTGTTCTCGATTGTATATTAAGTTGTGTATGTGTTTAATCAATAGATTTCATTCGAATAACGGACTTTCTTTCTTCTTTTTTAGGCTTATTATAATGATAATGCTGTTAATCTTCTTCGAAATGTTCTCACTGGTGGTGTCGATTTGCAATTAGAAGAGATTCTAGCTGAAGGCGGTGGTTTTACGCAATGTGAATCGAGTGATATATTAAAAAAACGAAATCGAGCTCGAGTTGCTCTATTAGAAATCCGTGAATTAATACCCGATATTGATACTCGAGTAAACAAAAAATTGAAAACAAAAGGCAAAACATTAATTTTAATTTTCCTAGACAACTCCTGTAACATTTAGTATTCTTTTTTGTGAAGCTATTCAACGGTATCAAATGATCGTCATGGGCATTTATCGTTTATTAGACATACTCATTCGAAATGATCCATCAGCAAGCAATTCACAAATGACTGGTGGTCATAAACGAATCGTTATTTGTTATCCACCATATAATTATCATATGGATCCATCAGATATGGTTTGTTGAAATTTCAGAATAAATTCATTTTCATTGATGTTTGTTTTTCTTTTAATAATTAAGGTCTATGTCATGCAGCAATCTCGTACGTGTACCGGTCAATATTCACGTGAAAATTCTCTATCATTACCTCAAATTCGATAGATTGGAACAATTTCTTATCTATATTCTTCCTCAACAGAACTTTCGAAATCCTAACTATATTTTCTTCACAAGAGTTCTTTTTTTGTTTGTTTTTTATGTGAATAAATGAAAAATGAATCATAGAACAGCATAAAACATATCATTTGTCTGAGAATGTCAATCACATTCCACAGAAAATAAAAGAGTACGTTGGCGGTGACACACAGGTAGGTAAATATATGACTATGTTTGAAGGTGTACAATTTTTTTTTCTTTTTTTTCCTTTTATGATTCATATTGATTGACGGCGAAAGAGACAGAGAGAAAGAAAAATATCATACGTGTATTTATATGAAGTAAAACTATTTTTTGTCTTTCAATGATCACGTTTTTCGCATTGATTAAGTCGTTTACAACTTGCTGAAATCGTTTCGCTTTAAAAAAAACTAAAACACAATGTAGGATTTCAGTTGAATAAATCGATAAGGAATTTTGTGAAATATTTGTAATTATATTCAGGTCAACTGGAATTGTCAATCAAAACTATCAAGCAGACAATGTTTATTACATTCAAGGACAAACACAATATACGACACCACAGTTTCAACAATTGCAAAATCAAGTTAATGAAGTAAGAACATCGAAGAGAATTCGTTTTGATGAATTGAACGTTTTCAGGTAACGGATATTATGAGAAATAACATTCAACTAGAATTACAACGTGGAATGAAACTTGATGATCTTCAAGTACGCGCAGGTTCGTTCGTTGTAAATCATGACTATTTATCGAATGTCATTTTATGATTCATTTAGAGGATTTAGATTACAGTTCTCAGCAATTTGCTCATAGTGCACGTGGTGTGCAGCAGAAATTCTGGTGGAAAAATGTCAAAGTATAAATCTTTTTCAAGAAATCGATAAATAATTTAAAATTTTTCTCGAATTTAGATGTGGATAATCATCATACTCATCGTTGTTACTATTCTCACATTGATTATCGGTATACGAATTTGACTATGTTCATTCAAAATCTTAATAATTGACTTTTTGTTTTATAGTTTTATCCGTTCTTGCCGCCCAAAATAAGATTTAATACGCAAAAGAAAAAGAACCTACACAATCATTGTCTTTCAATTTAGTTTTCTATTTGTGACACGAAGCAATGCTATCGTTGTACTCAGTCTTTTCGCTTGAATAAATTTGTATGAAATTCGATCGATGTCGCTAGTCGACAATGGATTAATGAAATTGAATAGCATCAAAAAAGTTCATCGAATTTTTTTCTTCAAACAATTTTTCTTAATAAAAAACTTTCGAAAATTTTCTTTCAAAATAATTCCTGAAAATCTTTTCTCGAATAGAAATTCGTCAAACGCTAAAGAACAGCAGCAAATACGCAACGAGAACGTTCATCGATTTCTCTTCTCGTGTTCGTTCGTTCATTTATTCTCGAAGAGAAAAAAAAGAAACTCGCCTTCCTGCTGATTGATTGACAGGGTTATCCCTCGCGTTCTAGCATAATGTATTCTACTCCAATATCGACAGTGTGCTCGAGTACATAGAAGAAAGATAGATATTTGTAAATTGACCTCGACAAAAAACGATTCTTCTTCTTCTTCTTCTTATGCTTCAAACAATATTGAATAATCATTGACAAGAAAATTCCTTTTCCTCATTTGATCTCGACGAATGGCAACTATCATACAATCGAATAATTTGCATTTGCCAGTGGATATTCAAGAGAAATTACGAGAACTTGAATTAGAACTAGCTGAAGGTGATATTACGCAAAAAGGTTTCGAAAAAAAACGCGACAAATTAATTGCACCGTTCGATCGGCCACCATCACAACAGATCGGTATGAACATTTGATTTGAAAACAAAAAAATATATATTTTTTTTATTTAAGAAAATTTAAATAATAATAATAATAACCACCACAATCATCATCGTGAGAAACCATTGAATCGTCCAGCGAAAATCAAATGTCGTCGACAAAAACATGAAGGATATAATCGATATCATTCAGGTACAGATTTCTATCGAAAAACACAAACGAAGTGTTGTTTTTAGATGTTCGTCAAGAAGCAGTTAAACAAGCTCTTGAACAATTCGGTTCTCGCCCGATTCCATCATCGAAACGTCTGCCAAATGCTCATATAAAACGTACGTAGATATCATTTGCATTTCTTTTTATCTTGATAACGCATATTCTACATATTTGATAAATAGACGCATCGAGTGAAGACGACGATGATATTGACGATGATGATGGTGAAAGTAGTTCAACATACGGAGCAACAACTGACGAACAATTAAATAAAGAATCATCGATTTCACCAGTTCCTATTCCGATCGAACATCATCATCATTATCAAAATCCACCTTCAGTCGAATCAATAATCAAAAGTATTCGATATGAAAAAAAAACGTTTTTTTTCTCTTATATTCAATCTTCTAGATATCCAAGCGCCTCCATTACCTTCAACATTCTTATCAGATTTTATTCATCGTAGTCAAGAACCCTCATGTAAGTCGATTGTTCACGTTCGAGAATTGAATTTCTTTTCATCGAATTCCCATTAGTCATCATTTGATTAAAACGATTAATTCTCTTTTCTCTATTCTTCAGTGTCCAATACCGAATGTGACCTAACACGTAGTGCTGGTGCACGTTATCGTGATTCAAATTCGGATTATGTTAATACAAATCAACAACATTATGTTCTCTATGGCGAACGGAATACATCATCATCGATTGATGTACCACAAATATCCAACGAAGGTAATTACTTCGAGACCTTTCTTTTTCTTTCTGTTCTTCCTCTGTATGTTCTTTTCTGTTGTTCGATGTATAAATACATCATGCGTCTATGTCTTGAATTGCGCGCGAAAGAGAGAGAAGGAAAAAAAAAAGCGAAAAGTGATTATTTTGACAAAAAAATAAATACGTTTATTGAATGAATCGATTTGAAATTATACATTATACAAAACGAAATGGTTGTTTGATTGTTGTTGACATGTAATCAGTTGATAATTATGGCGTTTTGATTTGTTTAGAACGTAAGCCAAGTGTACGAGTTTCATCGAAAATTCTCGCATTAGTAAATACATTAAAAGTATGTCGTAATTTTTCTTTTGATCAATTCAATCTTTTGTTGTTTTTCTTCAGCGACCAAAACGAAAACCGATCAAAGAATATTACGAAGATAATGAAGAAGAATTAGCTAGTAAGATCATCTGTTTTTTTTATTCCATTTTCTTGACGAAATTTTGCATTTTCAGTTCCGCCAATCGATCCTCAATCGCCTAAATGCGAAGGCGGAATCTCGGTTCCATCGTGTGGCGAACAACTCATCGTTTCATCACAATGGCCGAAAAGTTTTCTGTCTGCTTTACAACAACACGCTATTCAACAGCCACGTGCTAATGCTCTGACAATCCTCGATGAACAAACAAAACCTGGCCAAACACTTACATTTCGTAAGTGTCTCGTTTGAGTGGATGATTGTAGTGAAAGAGCAAAAAAACACGACATGTCTCTCTTCTTCTGTTTCAGTTAAATTATTAACACGTTCGCAGAAAATCGCCTACAATCTCCTACATAAACTCCATTCACATGGAAGTACAGGAAGTAATTCACGAGAGAATCTTCTCAAGCCAGGCGATCGAGTAAGAACGAATCGATTTTTTGCTCAATTTTGACTTGGAAAATCTCGTTAAGGTTGCACTTGTTTACTCAAGTAATGATCCAATTAATTTTATCTGCGCTTTTTACGGATGTTTACTCGCCGGAATTGTTCCATTAGCGATTGATGTACCATTAGCTCGACGAGTAATGAAGAGAAAAAAAATAAACAAGAATACCTTGAGAATGAATTTCGCTTTTAGGATTGGCTTTCTCAACGTATCGGAATTCTTCTCGGTCAATTATCGATTAAAGTTGCATTGACATCGGACTCATGTTATCGACAATTACCGAAAATGCCTTTGCATAATTCGAGTACATCATCATCAACAAATCTCAATGAAATCATTTCATTTAAAGGTTGGCCAAATTTAACCTGGTTTATAACCGAACATTTGACAAAACCACCGAAAGATTGGATTATCAATGAACTACCACGTTCAACTTACGAAACAACACCAGCCTACATCGAATATACATCAGTTAAAGACGGAAGTATTGTCGGTGTGACAGTTAATTATGAACAATTATTTGTACATACACAAACGTTGATCAACGCATGTAAATATTCGTCAACGGATATTTGTTTATGTTGCGTGGATTTCAAACGACAAATCGGTCTTTGGCATACGATACATGCGAATATTCTATCAGGCATGCAGGTTGTTTTTATTCCGACATCGATATTAAAATCTCAGCCATCATCCTGGTTAATCTCAATCACAAAATATCATATAACCACCGCCATTGTTCGGTCACGTGATATGCATTGGGCTGTATTAGCTATGCGTGAAGCATCGAATCTGTCTTCAACAATAAATCTATCTTCATTACGTTTATTATTGATCAGCGATGGGTCGAATCCGTGGTCATTAACAGCTGTCGATACATTTCTTTCGACGTTTGTATCACGTGGCTTGCGAAATGATTGTTGTTGTCCTTGTTCATATTCGTCAGAAACATTAACACTTTCAATTCGACGACAATATCATACATCATCGTCAGTACATCAATCTGGCCGAGGTATTCTCTCGATGCATGCATTGAGTTACGGCGTTGTACGTGTCGATCAAGATAATAGTTTGACATCATTGACAATTCAAGATGTTGGCCATGTGTTGCCAGGTGCTATTATCGGCATTGTGAAAATCGATGGGCCACCATTGCTCTGTCAGACAGATGAAATCGGTGAAGTTGTCATCTCATCGAAAGCAACACCGAATAATTACTGGAGTTTACCGGGTCTATCGACAAATACTTTCAAAGTTATACCGTTGGGTTCGGATGAAAGACCAATTGGCACACAGGAATTCGTTCGATCGGGTTTGTTAGGATTTCTTGGACCGGGTGGACTACTGTTTGTGACAGGCAGTCGAGAAGGTCTCATGCAAATCGCTGGTCGAAAGCATAATAGTGATGATTTAATAGCAACGGCTCTTGCTGTTGAACCGATGAAAGTTGTCTATCGAGCACGTATTGTTATTTTTTCGATACGTGTTTTACGTGACGAACGAATTATTATTGTTGCTGAACAACGACCTGACATAAGCGAAGACGAATGTTTTCAATGGATGAGTCGAGTTCTACAAGCTATCGATTCGATACATCAAGTTGGAGTCTATTGTCTCGCTCTTTGTCCAGCAAATACTCTACCAAAAGTAAATCAAAACTTAAAAGACACAACAAATATTTGATTGATTTATTTCATCAATAATAGAGTCATTCGGGAACAATACATGTTCAAGAAACACGTCGACGTTTTCTCGAAGGCAATCTACATCCATGCTCGTATGTATAAAAAAAACAAGAATCCGAGAAAATCATTGTTTTTCTTTTGTAGAGTTTTAATGTGTCCACATTCGTGTATTTTAAATCTACCTAAACCACGTGAACATCATCCGGAACGAGAAGTTGGACCGGGTGCTATTCTAGCTGGTACGATTATTCAAGGCATACGATTAGCCGAAGCTAAAGGTGCTGATATGACTTTTAACGATGATCAAGATACATCTGAACAAGGAAAAAAAGTAATTCATCAACAATCGATTCTTTCTTTTTTTTTAATATTCTTCTATATTTATTCATTTAGCTTCAATATATCGATGATATTCTTCGATGGCGTTCTGTAACCATGTCTGATCATGTTCTTTATTCAGTTATCAATGCTAAAGTAGAATTAACGAATAGAAATCTCGAAATAGAATAATCTCAAAATCTTGTTCTCTAGGGTCAAGAATCAGCAAATATAACTTGTGGAGCTATGCATAAACGTTCTGAACGTATTGCTCAAACGATTCTCGATCGAATTGATATTAAATCATCTGATCATATTGCTCTTCTCTATCCACCCTGTGTTGATCTTGTTTCATCTTTCTATGCATGTTTATATATCGGTAAATACACGAAATCTTCGTATTCGTATATTCGTGTTTTATTCAATTAAATAGATGTTGTGCCTGTTGCTATTCGACCGCCACACGCACAAAATCTTCTAAATACTTTATCAACTGTGAAAATGATGATCGAATTAAGTCAAGCGAAAGTTATTCTAACCAATAGTTCGATTGCAAAATTACTTCGATGCAAAGTTCGTTTTTATATGTTTGCTTTATGTTTTCATCTTTTTCTTAATAATGATAATTAGGAAGCAGCATCGCTACTCGATCCGAAATTATGGCCATTGATTATCGATACCGATGATCTGCCTAAACAAAAGAAAAATCAACTTCTTCCAAAAAAATCTCACTCGACACAAGCTCAATCACTTTGCTATCTCGATTTTAGTATTTCTACTACAGGCTCATTAACTGCTGTTAAAGTAAGAACGAACGTAATTTGTTTTTAAAGCGATACGAACTCTCGAAATTCTAGTTATCTTATGGTGCCGTAGCAAATCTTTGTCGCTCAATAAAACTATCCTGCGAACTCTATCCAAGCAGAGAAATTGTTCTCTGTCTCGATCCATACAATGGACTTGGATTAGTTCTCTGGTGCATAATCAGGTAAGAAAACGATATTTGTTTATTTGTTTGTTTTTATGAATGTTTTATTTTTGAATAGTATCTACGCTGGTCATCATTCGATTTTAATCGATCCAGCTGAAGTGGAAATCAATTCATCTGTATGGATGAATACGATTAGTCATTATAAAAGTAAAATCGATAATCAAAAAAGCAAATAGAAGGTCATTTGAATTTGAATTTAGTTCGTGATACTTTCTGTTCCTACTCGGTGATGGAACTTTGTACAAAAGGTTTGAGTACTTCGATTGCCGATCTCAAAGTAATTCATCATTTCCTTACAAAACCAAAGAAGCTAATTTTCCGAATAAAAATTCTCTAGGCTCGTGGTTTATCGTTATCTTGTATTCGAACATGCGCTGTCGTTGCCGAAGAACGCCCGCGTCTGCAACTATTGAATTCATTTACTAAATTATTTCAAACCGTAGGCTTAAATCCTCGGACTGTTAGTACGACGTTCGGTTGTCGAGTGAACATTGCGATTTGTTTACGTGGCGCAAGCGATCCCGATCCAGCGCCTGTTTATGTTGATCAACGCGCATTGAGAAACGATCGTGTGACTCTAGTCGAAAAAGGTAGTCCGCATAGTTTATGTCTACTCGAATCGGGCAAAGTAAGAGCTTAAGAATTCATCTTCATTTGAATGAAATTCGATATTTTAGCTTCTACCGGGCGTCAAAGTGGTTATCGCCAATCCAGAGAGTAAAGGCCAATGTGCAGACGCACATTTAGGCGAGGTAAATCTTTGTTTTTTTTTTGAAAAACTGATTCGACTTTAAAGAAAATTTTAGTTGTGGGTACAAAGCGGTCATAATTCTCTCGGTTGTCAGATAATAAGTTATGGTGATAATCATCAACAGCATGGTACAAATTCAAAGTCCGATCAATTCTATTCACATTTAGCAACAGGCGATACAAGACAATTGTATGCACGAACGGGCTATCTCGGTTTTGTACGACGAACAGATTCGATTGCTGCTGATGGAAGTCAGTTGTGTTTTGTTTTTCTTCGTTCAGAAAAATCTTATTTATTTTTCTCTTTCGAATAGAAAATCACGATGCTGTATATATCGTTGGTTCTCTCGAAGAAACACTTATCATCCGTGGTATGCGCTATCATCCAATTGATATCGAAAACACTGTTATGCGTACACATAAACGCATTTGTGAATGGTAAAAAGAAAAACTAAATGCAAAAAAAAGCCTCATTGTTTTCAAACGAAATCGTTCTAGTGCTTGTTTTACATGGACGAATTTATTAGTCGTCGTCGTTGAATACGATGGTCTCGAACAACATTCACTTGATCTTGTTCCATTAATAACAAGTGCAATTCTCGAAGAACATTACGTTATTGTTGGTGTTCTTGTTATTGTTGATCCGGGTGTTGTGCCGGTCAATTCACGTGGCGAAAAACAACGCATGCACTTACGTGATGGTTTTGTGTCCGATCAATTAGATCCGATATTTGTTGCCTATAATATGTAACAACAATCTTTCTCATTTTCGATACTTCAATGTACATACATGTAATTCTATATCTATAATACATACTCACCGAATATTTGGCAGATATTTTCTTTTTTCATTTTTACTATTGATGAAGAAAAAAGAAGAAAAAAATATTATTATTAACAGTAGTAGTCAGTTCGGATCTTTGATATTGTTTGTTTTTGCACATAAGATATTAAACATCCTTAACAAAACAAAAAAACATGGCGTATTCTCTCTCTCTCTTTTTTCTTGTTTTCGTCGTTATTCCATTGTTTACTCTTTTCTTTTGCTATGATTTATTGCGTTCATTTTCTCTTGCTCTTGGTGTGAATTGTGACAATTTTCTTTTTTTTTTTGCATAATATTAAAGACAAAAAAAAACAACCCACCTTAATGAAAACTAAAGCTTTCAATCATTGCAGATGGCAAATGCGAATGAAACCGAGGAAGAAAATTGCGAAACATTTCGAAATATCATGAGACATATTATGTCAATTGAAAATCCACCGATTTCAATGTTCTTAATTCGACATCCGCCAGTACGGACAAGTATCGACGCTGCCAATCAACGGCAAGTTCCTTTGCATAGTGGAGCCAAAGCGATGCTTGTCTGTCAGAAAAATACTGAACAATTCACGTTAATCGTTCTTCCGGCTCATTTATCTTGTGATAACAAAAAAATTGCATCGATTCTCGGCATAGCCAATTCGAAATTGCGTATGGCAACCGAAGATGAAGTACGAAAAATAACAGGCTGTATCCCCGGTGCTGTTCCACCATTTGGTGCGTTGTTTCCACAAAATGTGAAAACATTAATCGATGAAAAAATGTCCCAATCAACAGCACATCCACCACCGTTGACATTCAATCCTCAAGTGAGCTTATTTGCAAAAACCGATCTCGAATGGCCTGAAGATTTAGCCGGTGTTCCATTGCCGGAATTAGACAATCATGATCGAACCGATTGCATTAATTTTAATATTGGCCTACGAACAGTCTCGTGCTCGATACCGTTTAATGATTATTTAAGAGTTTTAGGCGAAGGAAATTATTTTATTTGTGATATTTCAAAATAATAAGAAAGAAAAAGAAAAAAAGTTCTTTTTTTTATTTATCTTAATTTAACAATACGAAGGATAATAAGAATAGGAGGCTGGTGTGTAGCCAAAATAGGGAGGACATTGATAGATCTGTTGTTGTGGACGAGGTTCAGAAACATTGTATGAACAAAAATTTGATGGCGGTGAATTGTTATCTTCAAGTAAATCAGTTAGTAAACGAATATATGCTGACGCTGTTCGAAGAGTTTCGATTTTGGTTAATTTATCTTCGATCATTGGGCCATGATTTGATGAATCTGTCGATGAATAATACGGATTAGAATCAAGTGGTAGAAGTGTACGTAAATGTTCGAGAGCTTCGTTGAGTAAACGCATTCGTGTACGTTCACGATCGTTTGCTCGTGAACGTCGATGACGTTTCAATTCTTTAGCTAAAACAGGATCTGTCACACGTTTTCTACCACGACGTGATTTCGTCGGTGGAACAACAGTTGACATTGATGATGATGAATCATGCTGATCTATTGGCGAATCCATTTCGTAAAATCGAATGATATGAAATATACCAATTTGCTTGCCCTATTAATATCTCATAGCTCACGCACATGTTCCTTTTTTCTCTCTCTGTCTCTTTCGTTCGGAAAATTCAGCTATTGGCTGATATTCAATCGATCAATCCAATGGAATTTTTCGTTTGTTCAAGCGCACAGCAGGATATCATCGGATCGATAGATCATTCATGTCTGTAATTATCTTCACACAGCACGCTGCCGTTTCAGTGCGTCGCACTTGCTCACCTTATTTTTCTCAATACAACAATTGTTCGAAAAGGCGGAGATACACAAGTTGTGAAATCAAATTGGACAGATAATAATAATAAGTATCAAGATGCTTTTGTTTTTCTTCTTCAAAAAAACTAGTAATTTCAATTTACTGAATCTTATCAATGGAATGTTCGAGATATGTTGAAAGCGTGAATAACAACAAATAATATTCGATTATGTGTCGATCGAAATAGTTGATCGTGTCTAAAATTGAACACGTGTGTACAGTTAATCGAAATTCTAATTCTGAGTCGTTGGAATCATCAGGAGGTCGATCACATTTTTCCTCTACTCAAGTACCATACTTCAATTTGACGTTCGAACAATTTTCTTGCCACTGGGCATACATATCAAAATGAGTTTATCAATTGTTTAATAGAATAGAAGAAAAACAAAGAACACTGATTTCAGTTTTCATGCTATGTTCGTTCTGTCAATCATTTGTCGTTGATCCAAATAAGTGTAATTATAGATGCGGTACCGTGGCGTACGCACTGTTTGTTCTTTTTTTAGCTCATATACGCATGCAGTCAGGTAAAGGCTGTCAACCATTAAAAGACGATGACATGTCTTTCAATTACATCAATCGATCCGTTTGATCTTTTTATTTTATGAAGACCGAAGAAAAACAGAAATCTTAAAAAATCACAATTTATTGATTTATATCCGATATAAAGTCCGCAATTGTGTCTCTGTTTGTGATAAGTCTCTTGTGATCGGGAATAGATATAATAGTAACTGAATCTTCGGTTTGATGATCTTTAAGATTAATATCAAATAGTTGTTTTACAAGTGGATTTGTTTTGTTAATCTGTCGAATTTTTTTAACATTAACTTGACATTGTTTTCCTTCGCTACTAATATAAATCATAGTTGTTACGACAAGTACAGATAATTTCTTGATCAATCGTTCAAGTTTCCGCAAGACATGCAAGGAAAAATTAGATGGAATATTTTTATTTGATCGTAAATATCTTTCCAGCTTCCTAAAATACACCCAATCAGTAAGATATCTTTCATAACGCCAACGTGAAAGTTTGAGATTATCTGCTGCATCGGTTCTTGAACAGAACATACGCATCTGATGCTCATTAACAGCAAGTAGACAATGTAGACGATAATCATTCACTGATAAATCGTCTGCATCTTCATATGGCATTCGAAGAATAATCTTTGCTTCGGCTGTATCATACCATCTTTCGCGATTGTTAATATGATTTGAAATTAGTCCAAAATGTTTTCCTGCTACAAGTTCTGACAGACGTTCGTTGTTGATTATCTGTGCGATTATACCCGGATTTTTGTCGTTTTCATCTAATGCAGCAAGTTTTTTTTTGTTGTCATTCGTAGGTTTTGATATATTTTCAGATTCCTTTTGTTGAAGTTTCTTGATTTCATTGATTTTTTTTTCTATATCCGTTTTCTTCGCTTGTTTACATTCGATTTCTATTTTCAATGCTTTTTCATAACATTTCAAAGCATTATCGTATTCAGAAATATCTTTATAACTTTGTCCAGCTAAACAAAAACATTGTTCAACCTTATGAGTATTTTCAGTACAAAGTTGTTCTAAATATTTTTCATAGATAGCAATTTGTATTGTTGGACGTTGACACCAATTAATAAATTGACGATACACATACTCAAATGAATTTATATTTGATTGAATACCGGGATGAGACAGTAGATTAATTTTCTGCAATTCAATTGCTTTTCGTGACCATTTCAAATCGTTAGAAAAACAATCATAAAAAACTAGATCCAATGATTGCTCCTCACCAAGACCTTTACCTTGTTGTCTGTTGAATTTATTCCACCAATTTTGCCAATTTGTACTTTGAAATTTTAATTCATTGGCAGAATTTTCTTCTATCATATTTAAAACATCATTGTAAACTTGTTGATTGTGTTCCTTGCTAATTAAACCTTCTAATAAAGCTGCTTGGTAAATGATTCCTGCTTCTTTTCTATGAATAAGTTCAAGTTGAATCGGTATCCAACTTAAATCCTTCTGATGTATTTCATTTCCGATATGTTTTATATGAAAATATGTTTTAAGAGAGAATAAAACTTCTTTTTCACTTTTATTAGCAGATTCTGAACTAATATTTGCAAAATCTAAGTTGAATTGATCCACTTCGTCAGCTGCATTGTACAAATCAGGTATAATCATTTCAAATAGACAAGGAATTCCCATATTCCCCGATGATATAAATCGAAGTGCAACATCCGTATCCAGTGATGTCGAACTGAATGTTGTCAATGTAAGTACTGGATTATTCGATTTCAATATTGTTCGAAGATAATTCAGTTCTTCTGCAGTCAAACATTGTCCACGATAGACTGATCGGATATAATTTTTTTTCGATTGATATTGTTTCTTTTGAAGACGATTTATTTGAACATGTAAATCTCGAATATATGGAGAAAATTTTCGAATAATTGCTATATCTTTTGTACGTAAAGCATGATTTACAATACGATAGATAAAACCATTTTTTGTATATTCTTGTATAGCTTTTTCAGGTTTATATTCTTCTTGAACCTTGTCGATAGTTGTTCGAGATACATTCGGACTATTTTCATAATATTTACGACATTCATCAAACATCTCAGCGTAAGATTCTTGAATTCTTTCCGATCGATTGCATATAACGAACAGAAACAAATCGTACCAATAGGAGACTGATGTTGTTGTTTTTTGATATGTTCTCTCATCAAATGACCATCGTCCACTGAAATATCTTATATCAGAATTCAGTTGTTTTAATAAGTCAGTTGCATTCGAAACTGTACAATGTATCTTCTTAATTTTGTCCGTCCATTTTCTATGTTCATTAACATTCATACAATAGACATAAATCCCAATGATTTCCTGTTGATCAGCTAGTTTATGTGCATGATCTTTTCCTAATTTGCCAGAAATAATAACGAAAATATTCATGTTACGCGATGATTCGATCAAATTCAAACTTTCTTCAATATCTTCACATAGTTTTACATCATTTTCTTTCACCATAGATCCGAGATCCTTGAATAGAACATGAGCATCTTCAATACCAACGATTAAAACCTGATATTCATTAAGATTATTTATATTTTTGAGATTCAATGAATTCAAATTATCAGTTTCGACTTGTCGTATATTTTCATCGTATAACATCGATGTTGTCGTGGCCATCCTTTTTACTTTTACTCTCAGTATAATGCGTATGGATTCGGTGTAAAACTGAGTCAAGAAAGAAAAAAACAAATCAGATTTTTTTACGATGCCTATGAAATAAAAGTCAGAAGTCGCAGATGTCGTTAGATATCATCGTTGAAGCTAGTTTCCAATTAGTTCATCAAATACGATAACCATGACGACAAAATAAAAAATTGACTAATTTTATTTATTTGTCGATCTTTTTGTCTATGGTAAAAAACACGTTATTATTTGCATGTCAAAAATATTCAAAACTTTTCGACTGATCAACAAATCCGGTGGTGCTCATTCCTAAGTCTTCTTTCTAATCCATTTCGTTTTCTTTCTTTTTGTTCTTCGTACGATTTGATTTCAAATGACGGATGTCCTTTCATCGCAAAATCAATGGCCACGTAGTACTATGACAGGTGTACCAACACAACAATCAAATCATCACAAAAATACACGTCGAACCGTACCGAAATTTAAAAATGACGTTTCACCACGAACTGCATCCCGCAAAGTCACCTTATTCCGTAATGGCGATCGTTATTTTGCCGGCAAACAAATCGATATAACGCCACAGAATTATGCTAATCTCGGTCAATTATTACAAGAACTTTCGACAACAATTGATTTGCCCTATGGTGTTCGACGTTTATTTACACCGAATCGAGGCTCCGAAGTAACTGATGTTAATATTATCAAAGATGGTGCTGCGTATGTTTGTGCATCATTTGAACCATTTCAAAAGCTCGAATATACGGCAATTACTGTTCCTCGCGTGACATTTAATATCGAACAATGTAAGTCATACATTTTTTTTCTTTTGTTAAATTAGACTTTTTAAGACAAAAGAAAGAACGAAATGTTTCTTTTTTTGCCATCGATTTTGTCAGTCATCTAAGGATAATGATAGTTATTTCCATTAAAGTATACTTTCTTTTTTTTTTAAAAAGAAAGAAAATCAAGATTTCTTTTTCGTACGTTTGCATATCTAAGTTCTCTTCTTATTTTTTCTTTTTCTCCTCTTCTTCGTTTCTTAACATTTTTTAATTATTATTATGATTATGCATTACAAAATCAACATTCATACATGTATAAGAAGAATGAGAAAAGCGAAAAAAATAGGAACATTATAAAAATTGATCAAAGATTTTTTTTTCTTAAAAAAGAAAAACGAAGTTAATATGATTGATGTTGTTGTTATTTTATTGACTAGTCAACTGTTTTGTTGACATAAATGTTTATCTGAAATATATTATTAGAATCAGACGAACTATGAAACATTTGCATATAATAACGACATCGTTATGGCTAATAAATGCCAGTGATACCTTATTTGGTAGTCTTTTTTTCTTGTTCTCGTTTTTTTTGTTCTAATAAAAAAACAAAAAATCTCTCGAATAGATTCAGATCAAAAGACGAAAATATTATTTACTAAAAAGCATATAAAAGAATTCTGAGTAAATTATCGACAGACGAAATAACCATGTTCTTAACACCTAAGACTTTTGATTTTAACATCTATAGATCTGTTGTCTGGCCAGGTGAGTTAAACATCAATCTCAGATACTCGATTTTTTTCTCTCAATCTGTCCTATTAATCACGAGAGTTATGTTTAATATATATATGTATTCTAGTACGACAACCTTTACATGAATATCAATCAACAAATCGCCTCAACCTACGTCATTTACCATCGATCCCAATTTCGAAATTTGGTGCTACGAATAATCTTGGACTAACAGCAAATGCATCGTCAACAAATCGTTTACAAACAAATAATCTATTTCTTCAATCATTAACCAATCCATCGACAACAAGCAACAATAGTACGATTCCACAACCGAAAAAATATCTTACAAAGTCAACACGCTATGGTATCGATTCAATACATAGTAAACCTCGGCAAATTACGATTGTTAAACAAGGAAATGACAAACCACATAAAACAATTACGATCCTACTCAATCGACGAACCGTTCAAACCTACGAACAACTCTTATCTGACATCTCCGAATCGTTTGGTTATCAGAAAAATCGAACAGATAAAGTACGTAGAAGAAGAAGAAAAAAAGAAAAACAAAGCGTTAGTTTTCCATTGACGTACTTTTAAAGAACTGATAAAAATCGTCTTATTATTTTTTTCTTTCAAATGTCGAAAGCATCCGAGAAAACATAAAGATGTAGGAAAAGAAAGGAGAAAAACCGGATGACGTATTTCCCGTTTAGATTTTTCTGATGCATAGGTAATTTGTTAATAACGTATTCATTTAGATTCTTTTCGAGTTGAATTAGTTTTTTTTCTTCTTCTTTTTCCTGCTCATATGAGAGAAAAAAAAATGCTGAAATATGATCATCTATCTCTTAGATCAAACGCTTATTCACATTGAAAGGCAAACAAGTTAATGGCATCAATGACTTTTTTCGTGACGGTAGGTGTTGTTGTTGTTGTCTTCTTTCCTAAAAAAAATCTCGTTCTGTAATAGATGATGTTTTCGTTGCGACAACAAATATAAACGATATTTCGCCAACTGATTTACAAGAAATTAATATTGAAATGTTGAACGATGGTCCAATATCGACATCGCGTAATACGGGCACGTTGAAGAATCTTTCGAAAGTCAATGCTCAATCACCGAATGATCGTGACACGCCAAATACACAAACAGGAACGAACACTGTCGATTTGAAACGAATGGCCAATGTTCGTGATAGTGGATTTTTGGATGATGAAGACGGTCTATCGGGTCGCGACAGTGAGCTAACAACATCGAGAAAAACACCATCACGACCGGCCAATCGACAGTATGAAACCGTTTCAGAAGATGCGCCAACACCCAATGATTTAATCGGTCGACGAATGAAAAGTAAATTTCGATGACAGAACAGTTGAGTTTCAATGAAACGAATGCATTTAGAAACAACATTTAAACCTCCACCACCTATTCTCACGATTGATCAACAACGAGAACGTGAACGACAACGTTTGAAAGACGAAGAAGAACGCCGAAAGAAATTACTCATGCGTAAAGATCATCAGCAAACTGTTCAACTTCCTCCTGTGCCTAAATTCGAACCGTTAACTATCGATACGAATACCGATGAAACACGTCGAAATAAATCCAAAACTCCAAATGCCGGCACAGGCACATTTTCGCCTCATTTTCCTCTTGCCAATGGTGCTACAACAGCAACAACAACAACAACAAATAAATTTCTGCCGAAACCAAAACCCACAACGCCTATACAGAAATCAACAAATCAAGATGAAAACAATCCTAATCATGCTGAAACAACAGCTATTGTACCGAAAAGAATCGTCATAAAAAAACGTTCGTCTGTTTTAGTAAGTTCTATTTTTATCCATTGATCGATTGCTTCTTTTTTTTTCTGTATCTTTTCTAGCATACATCCTCGTCCATTGTTACTGATAAATACGAACTCGGCAAGAAAATGGGCGATGGTAATTTTGCGATTGTTCATCGATCGAAATTACGTGGCACAGAACGAGAATATGCGATTAAAATCATCGATAAATCAAAAATGAAAGTACGAAAAAACAAAACAATTTCATCATCGAACTCACAAATGTTTTCTTTTCGTTCCTATCCTAGGGAAAAGAATACATGCTCGATCACGAGATTAATATCATGTATTCATGTAATCATCCGAATATCATACGTCTATTCGAAGATTATGAAACACCCGATGAAATCTACTTAGTTATGGAATTGATTAAAGGCGGTGATTTATTTGATTATATAACGAAACATCGTCGATTCGATGAACCGACATCATCGTTGATGATTAAAGATGTTGCTGAAGCTTTATTGTATTTACATGCAAAGAAAATTGTCCATCGAGATTTAAAACCTGAGAATTTATTAGTTATGCAACGAAAAGACGGACGAATAACAATTAAATTGACCGATTTTGGTCTTGCTATGCAAGTTGCAGGACCAATTAAAACTGTTTGTGGAACGCCCACGTAAGTTCAATGTTTCAAATAGGAAATCTAAATTTATTTCACATTTCAGTTATGTTGCTCCGGAAATTCTTGCTGAAACTGGTAAAAATTAAATGACGGAAGTCTCGTTTTTCTTTCTACTGTGTTGTTTTTTGTTTGAAAAATCATATTAGGTTACAGTTTTGAAGTCGATTGCTGGGCAACAGGAATTATTCTGTATATTCTCCTCTGTGGTTATCCTCCATTCAAAACTGCTGATAGAAATCAAGAAGCCTTATTTCAGTTAATTCAACGAGGCAAATTCGTCTACGATGTTGAGTATTGGAGTTCGATATCAGCTAGTAAATATAAAATTCATTTACATTTTTTGTTTTGTATTGACTCACGAAAAAAAAACTGTTTTAGATGCAAAAAATCTCATCGATCATTTACTAGTTGTCGATCGACATAAACGAATGCGTGCCGATGAAATTCTTCTTCATCCATGGATAATGAGCGTGGGACAATCGAAGCCAATACGCAATACAGAAGAATTAAAAACTGCGTTACGTTTGAAATATGATGCTAAAGTTAAAGAATGGCTTGCCGAGAATAATTGATCTTTATTTTGCTCGTGATACGATTAGTGACGTAATTTGTCAGATTTTTATTTTCTTCTGTTCAACTAATCAATTTTAACTTTAACAAACAAAAAAAAAACAGAAACATTCATTCATACATACACATAGTTTGTTTTTCTTCTTTCTTTCGCTTATTGTGCATAGTATTCACTCGATTCCTATTCTATAAAAATCTATTTGCTAGATAAAATAATAATAATAATAATAATAAAAGTACATTTATGTATGCGTTTGAATATTTTCAATCGATGTTATCTATTCGAAAATAAAGGTTATTTAGTTTCGACTTTTTCTTCTGAATTAAATATTATTAATGGTCCAAGAAATGTACTAGAGAAGACCCTTGTTTGTAATCCATTAATATTTAGAATATTCAACAGGATTTGTGGATTTTCCGAATAGACAAAGATTTTTAATATTCTTTTTCTCATTTCCTTTCGCTTGATCGACATAGTAGCTTATTAAAATAAATCATTCATGTAACAATTCGAAATAAAAAGCATCTTTATTGAATTAACGCTCATGATGCGTTTCTCTTCCGTCACTGTCTCGTCAGATTATGATTGGCGTCATTAACCGCTTATTAGGTTGAAAGTTTATTAGATGATCTCTGACGATTATATCGCTTTTTTTCTTTTCTTTTCTTTTCAATAAGACGATATTTATTCATTGCAATGAAATAGAGGTATTCAATTACGAATTCATACATTTGAATATTAATCTACAATGTCATTCTAACATTTTTAATCAAAGAAGACTTTTAATCCATGGTAGATAGAAACCTACGCGCGTATAAACACCTGACGAGATCGACATGTCACAATGACGATTTCCATAACTAACAATACCAGTAGCAACGAAATGTCCCTGATCGAGATCATCATATTCGACGGTAAGCAATGGACTGCCACTATCTCCAGGACATGTATCGAGGGAAAATATATGAGAACCTGCACATAATTGTCGTTGTGAATCGATAATAATTGAACGACATTTGACATTGTGTGTATCAACAATCGGTAGGACAAAATGTTGAAGAACAGAAGAAATTCGACTGTTTAAATTCGATATTGATCGTCCCCAACCGCTGACAACGGCTTTAGTTTGAGCAGGAGGATAGATTGATAATATTGTACTCGGTAAACAACAAAATCGAAGATCAGAAGAAAATATCTGTTTGATTTTAATTAGAGCAATATCATTTAAATGCATCGTATTATTATGTTGATATTCAGAATGAATATGCCATCGATCGATATCGTATCGTTCACCGTTCGACAAACGAAGATCATGAACTTTGGCAACAATTTGTACTTCAAACGGATTTCGTGCATACAAACAATGTGCAGCAGTTAGAACCGTATTTGGTGATATAATAAAACCGGAACAAAATCCATCAGATGTATGCCGATAGGCTAATACAACTAGCCATGGATATGTCATTGGTAATGGTTCGTTTTTACCTTGAATTCTCCATTTAGAAATTTGTCCATAATTATAATTCGGACAACCACATGGTTGTTGACTACAAACAAAATCAGGATAGGATAATGGTGATGAAATAATCGTTTGATAAGGACCAAAATAGAATACTAAGAATGTAACTAGAACAGCAGTAATCAATGAACAACAAAAACCAATACCACAACATAAACAAAAACGAATTATTCCACTTCGTCGTGCATTTATTTGACTTAGTGATGACTGAGAAATGACATACGGTTGTTCGACATACATGCCCTTATTGTCTGCGTAGTCAATTGCACATTTATATGCTTATAATTGATCTATTTGAATACTAATCTCGACATTATCAAAGGTTAACAAAAGATTGATTTAAATTTTCAAAATTGAATTCAATCTAACCAATACGAGTTTTTCTTTTTTTTTCTATCTTCACAAACAACGTCCTTTATTGTTCAAGGTTGTTGAAAACAAAAATAAGAAGTACCCATCGGATTAAACGACTATCACAACACTTAAATATCGTTTTATTCAACAGAGAAAAATACAAATCCACTACATCGACATTTCTAACGAAAAGAAAAAATGATTAAGACTTTCTTTGTGTATCTTATTTAGGACTGATGACATCATTGTTTTCGTATAGTTTCTTAATTCTTCTCCGCCGTTGTTCAATATCCTGTTTAAGTTTTTCTAAAAGTTCTTCGAATCTACTTTTATTCGATTCATTATTCTTATATTGTGGTGGAAGAACTATAAGAAAAAAAAATCGCTGTATTCAATAAGAAACAAAATAAAATATCAAACTGAGTTGATTCTCTGGTTTTTCTTCAGTTAATATCTGGAAAACAGTGTAACACTGGCCGCTCTTTAAAACTTCTTTGAACAATCGTGTTTGATATGGGTCCGAACGATACGTTACTTTGCCATCTAAAACAAAACTACAGAGAACAATGTTAAAACAAAGGTTAATTTACTAAAAAGTCTAGCAACAACTTCAACAAAATGATTTTCTTCTGGGGATACGTTTTCGATATTGACTGTAAGCTCTTCACGTATTTCTCGTTGAGGTATCTAAACGACAAATGTTCATGAAATTAAGAAAAAAACTTATCTTACATGAACAATTATCTTATTATCAAGATAGAGTAGATATTCTTGTGCTTTATT
>ERZ778027.1042-NODE-1042-length-52494-cov-11.792044_pt1 | contig 52494 bp, 58 predicted proteins | sample MGYA00375757_ERZ778027 | MGnify/ENA primary metagenome ERZ778027 (study PRJEB29350, sample SAMN05389817) | bioreactor metagenome | isolation source: Ammonium sulfate bioreactor | place: South Africa: University of Cape Town | collected 2014-02-18 ...
AATTATACGTACAAATTCCATGACCTGTAAAAGGTGTTATTCGATTTATTTCTTTTTTCATTGATTCGAACAGGAGCGACATGTGATGAAAATAAATTGCGTATTGGCTTCTTCTTATCAACTAATAGTGACACCTAAGCTTCGTGATGATGATGATGCAAAATTGTTAGGATAGATAAAAGAACGAAAAAAAAAGTCCATGAATTATATACGAATGGCAAAAGTAATGAAAGCAATTCTTGTCAAAGAATTCGGTGATGCAAGTGTTTGCAAATTAGCTACAGATGTACCTATTCCCGAAGTTAAGCCAACTGAAGTAAGAAGAATAATTATGCATGTATATAATCTTTAACACACTATTATATAGGTTTTAATTCGTATTCATACAGCTGGTGTCAATCCAGTAGATACATACATTCGTTCAGGTACATATACTCGTGTGCCTAAATTACCATATACACCTGGATTGGATGCGGCTGGTGTTATCGAACAAGTTGGTAGTGAAGTAACAAAATATAAGGTGGGTGATCGTGTTTATACAATATGGACAAATACAGGCACTTATGCAGAATATTGCACGGCTCGATCTGAAGATATTTTTCCATTACCATTGAATGTTTCATTCGAAGAAGGCTCAGCTTTGGGTACACCCTTCTTTACGGCTTATCGAGCTCTAGTTATCAAGTAAGTCGAAATGTTTATTTATCGATTAAAACAAAATACTAGAATTTATTTAAATTTTGGTGTGCTACGGTCATTAGTAACTGTCTTTTTGAGTTTTATTCCTTGATGAATTTGTCCTAGTAGAGCATTACGATCACCATCACCGCCTGATGGTGGAGGAGCAGATGTTGAAGGTGCTGGTGGCGGGGGAGGTGCAGGTGCTGCTGGAGGAGGAGGAGGAGGAGGAGCTGGAGTTTGTGAAACTACTGGAGTTGATGTAGTGACAGGTCGAGTAGGAGGAGGAGAAGTTGGTGTTGCTGGAGGTACATTTGTTTGCGTTGAACGTTTTGATGATGGAGTAGACGGCGGAGGAAGAGTCAATGTAGTCTTTATATCGATGACTTCAGTTGCTGATGGTTTCGTTGTTGTTGTCGTTGTCTCTGCAGGGCGTCGTTTGTCATAAGTAGGTACTTTTTTTCCACTTCGTTCAAGTAAATTTTTCACATCACTGGAATAATCGCCAGGTATCGGTTTAAAATTCTGTAATTCCTTCAATGGCGTCGTATTTTTCAAAAAATAAGGTAATTCACGAATTTGACTTAGAGTTACTGCTGATTGTGTCTTATCAAATATACGATTGAGCATATCTCTTGCATCCGGATCTCTTCCACAATCTTGCCAATTTTTCGGCGTTAGACCTTTTAGATTTTTACCAAGTTCATAACCCGTAAGCATTTCAAAAACAACGCCACCGAAACAGATAATTTCTGCTAGTTGATCTTGTGTCATACCATTGGCGAGTGTTATTGACGCTACAGCACGTTGAATATGCGGATAAATACGTGAATGTTGTTCCAAAAATTTATATTCATATCCACCAAGTTGAAGTGCTGCACCAGCAACTACAATATTACCACTATGAAAATCAACCATTGGTGGCATATATTTCGATTGTAGAAAGAGTAAAGCGTCGAGAAGTTGCCGTGTAAATATACGTACACGATCAAGAGATAGACCAGCACTTCTATTTGCATATTTATTCTAGAAAAATAGAAGTTTTTGTTTGAATAGAATAGAAAATCTCAACAAAAAATATACGATCTTACTTCGTAAGGAAAAGTTGGTGTCGTATTTTGAATTAAATCTTTCAAAGAACCAGCATGTTGAAAAGGTCTAATCGTAACAATTAAGTTTTTTACATACATAAAATCGACTTTATTAATTGGTTCAACATATGGATGATATAAACGATTGAAAAGACTATTTAATGTTTTCATATAAGCGCCTCCACTTCGTTGGTCATTGAATTGAGTTACTTGATCTGATTTAGTTTGAAGTGTGAGAATATGTGTCGGCATATTCGATGTTGTGCCTGTTTTCGATATTGCTGTCAAAAGAAACCAACTTTTATCTTGATTCGAACCGAGTCTAGGTAATTCGGAATGAAATGTATACATAGGATTTTCTTTAATGAAAGATTGACATGATAATAATGTCGAACGATCTTCTGAGTGTGGACGTTGCTCAGTTAGTAAGTGTGTCGATGAAGTTGGTCCCGTATTTCTAAAATACATCGATGCTTTATTTCGTTGTCGTTTTCGAAGATAATAACAACCGATAATTAGAGCTATTGCAAATATTAAGAATAGAACTCCAGCAACAATAGGGATTATTAACGTGTTCGTGTCACTCATTGTCGTCGACTCTTTTTCAATGGTTATGAATGATAAATAGATGAAACAACAAACGAAATCGAGATAAGCAAAAAAAAATATTTTTCATGACGACTTTTTCTATGTTTGTCATGCTTTATTTGCATTTTAAACTGTTTCATTATCTTGTAGAGGACGTGCGAAAGCAAACGAAACGGTTTTAATTCATGGCGCAAGCGGAGGAGTTAGTAGAACGAAACTATCGAATAAATATGTCAAATGTTTTTCTTTTCTCATTAGGTTGGTATTGCTGCCGTACAATTAGCGAAATATCTTGGACTACGTGTTATTGGCACAGCATCAACTGAACAAGGTCAAAAAGCTGTACGTGATGTAGGTGCAGATTTAGTTTTTAATCACAAGCAAGAAGGTTATTTACAAGAAATTACTGTAAGATTAATTATTTTCACTTTGCAAAAAATCAAACTAAATGATTTTCAATAGGATGCTACAAAAGACAATGGCGGGGTTGAACTAGTCATTGAAATGTTAGCCAATGTTAATTTACAATCTGATTTAGAATTACTTAAAAAAAGTGTTGGTCGTGCTGTTGTTGTTGGTAATCGAGGAACAATTAATGTTAATCCTCGTTTATTAATGACTAAAGAAACAAGTGTACATGGAGTGACACTCGGTGGATCAACTGATGTAAGACGAAAAAAAAATAGATAACTTTTATTTTCTTCATTTGTTCGATATTTAATTAGGAAGAATTACAAATAACGAATGATCTTTTGCAAAAAGGTCTTCAAGAAGGTGCATTCAAGCCTATTCTTGGACAAAAATATCCATTAGAACAAGCAGCGCAAGCTCATATTGATATTATTCAGAATAGCGGTACAACCGGCAGACTTACACTTCAAATACAATAATTTCGATGATTTTTTTATATTCAGAAAAAAGAAAGAATAAAATATTTACGTACTAATTTTATCTCTTCGTACTTCGAAATATCAAAAGGTTTTATTATCATCAACAAAGAATAGTAACATCGTTCCTTTTCTCGCTTTTACTATCAGTAGATTTCTTCTGATCACTTTTTTTCGTACATATTGTTGTTATTGTCAAGGGCAGAGAACGAGCTTTTATCCTTAAAATTTCGAACAAAGTTGACATTCAAACGAGAGTATTTACTGATTGGGAACTATTTGGAGTATTTAAACTCTTGACTTCCATCCTTACATCTTGTTAGTCTATTATCTTTTAAGATTTGTACTTTTCTTTTTCTTTCTTGACATCTTCATTTGATTTTTATTTTTATTTTTAATCTCGTCGTTTCGTTTTGACGATATTTTGATTTATCACGCATAAGCTCCATTTACGCCCAAATTGCAATTTTATTATCGAGTATAGAGAGAGAAAGCAAAAAGGCAACGAAACAACAATAAAGTATTGTCTAGTCTATTTTACTTATCAATGATGATCAAAATTGTTCAAACATTACCTGTACTCTTTATATTTGTCATTGGTTTAAATAGTGAAGAAACGAATAATAATTCTGTAAGCAGTTTTAATGATAAATAAAGTTAAAACAAAAATCGATTTTATTTAGTGTTGGTCAACATTGAAAAACTATCAAATTGTCTCTCTTGATAATAGCATTAGTCCTTCACAAGACCGATACAGTGAAAATGATTTCGTTCGAGAATGCCATTTATCGTTTGTTGAAAATATAATGAACAAATCATGTTCAAATTCATCTTCATCAACTTCAAAAGGACCACCACTTATTCAAAGTAAACATTGAAAAAAAATGAAATATTTTGATATCATGCTTGTTTTATTATAAATCAGAATATGGCTATGGATTTCTTGCTGTACTTATTATCAGTGCTCTTTCGTTAGCCGGTTTCGTAGCTTTTCCATTAATGAAAAAACCGTACTACAGATTTTTCAATGCATTTTTTACTGCATTAGCTGTCGGTACACTTATATCCGATACTGTATTCGAACTCATTCCAGTCGTATGTAGATTTTGAATAATTATATTGTCAAATCAACAATCTTCATAGATTATTGAACATAGTTTCTCACTATCACGTTCGCATGAACATGGTGAATTTATATCAGAAGAATCAAAACATGATGGTATTCATGTGCCATTATTTATTTGGCAAATGACTGCATTAGTTCTTAGTATGTTGAGATTAATTCGAAATATAAGTTATAATCTATATTCTTATTCATTTAGCTGCGTATATTTTCTATGTTGTTGAATTAATGATTCATGCTTTCTTACTTCATCGAAAACATATTGATGAAAATGTAGATTGAACATATGATTCAGAAGAAAATATCGATTGAATTAAACGTTTGTTTAGAGTTCGTATAACTTAAATCATCAAGAAATACCAACAGTAGAAATGAGTGTATTGCCAATATCAACGGTCAGCAAAGCATCACGTCGTGAATCATTAATTTCTACGAATACTGTTCCAAATTTGACAATTACAGCCGATGACCATCAGAGAGAAAGTTCGAGGTGTTTTTTGCAAAACAAAACAAAAAATTGATTTAGTTTAGGTACTGGCTGGATGATTATCATTGGTGATGGTATTCATAATGTAGCTGATGGTTTAGCAATCGGTGCAGCATTTGCTGAAAACACAATATTTGGAGTGACAACAGCTGTTGCTATTGCTTGCCATGAATTACCAACTGAACTCGGTTTGATATTCATATTCTTGTTCATAATCTGCATCAAATCGATTGTTTTTATTTTCAAGGTGAATTCATGGTTTTAGTCGAATCAGGTTTTTCATTTCGTCGAGCATTACTCTTCAATTTTATCTCAGCTTGCACGGCTATTGTCGGTTTTTTCATTGGTGCTAGTATTTCACAAGAAGAATCAACACGAACATGGATATTTTCAATCACAGCAGGCACATTCGTTTACATAGCACTCGTTGATTTAGTAAGTTAATTGTTTTCTTTTTCGCATTCTATCTACTAAATGGAACCGACTCTCGTTTGATTTTAGTGGCCATCGCTAATGCCTGAAACTGAAAGATTCGATTGGCCTCGATTTTTTTGGGTTACTCTTGGTTATTTATCTGGTGTTGCAATTATGTTTGTCTTAACTATAGTGGAAGAAAAAATCGTTCAGACAGGCGACAAATAGTTAAATCAGAGATTTACTTTCTTTTTTTCCAAATAAATAAATTTCTTTTCTATGAATCAATCATCGATTAATTACAAATACATATTAGTCAAAACATAGTTCTTGATTAGAAAAGAGCAAAAGACGTCAATAAAAAAATAGCACAAAAAAAAGATAGAAAATCAAATGCAAAGAATCAATTTTTTTTTCATTCGATTGCCTAGCCAAAATGTGGTGTATCACGCATATTGTCATGGACACGTAAATGCTCAGTAACAATATCGCCCAATGTTGGATCTTCGAGTGCATCTGCTGCATAACCATCGTTAGTCGAACTAGATAAATCGAAAATTACAATATTTTTTAAAAATACTTTGTCCATTAATTCCTACTTATCTCTTTCGGGAAAAAGATCTCGAGCATTGCTAGCAGCTAAATCAGCTTGATGAATTAATGATGGTATAGCTTCACTTGTTGACGAACGTGGATCGGTAAAACAAAGATAATAAGTTAATAATTGCAGTTCATCAGCTGTGAATTGTATTTCATCGTAGAGAACATGATAGAGTGCAGGACGATTAGTACCTTGTAAAGCTTTGTGTGAGTTTAAAAAGAAACTAAATTGACCTGGATGAACAATATCTGTGTCGACAACCAGACCTGGAGGAACATTGATTGTTCGTTGTTGATCATCAAGCATGAAGAAACGAGTATGATGACGTTTTTTCACAACAATAAAAGTCAACAATGGATGAGGTAGTTTTTGATATACTTCTGTAATAAACAAATGTTTTGTTTTTAATTGAAATCAATAGCTTTAAAAAAACAGACAAATTCTTTTACCAGTAAAAGCTTGTTTAATTTGAGGAATTTCGAAATTTAAAATTCGTGCAAATTGACCATCGTCAACGCCTAAAAAAAACACAAAACATCAAATAGAAATCTTTGAAAAACGAATTTGTTTTTTTTGTTTGTACCATCACGATAGAAAACAATTTTATTTGGCAATCGTCCATTGGCTTCTCGATAGTATTCTAACAATTCGCGAACCATTTGCTGTAAATCGACGATAGCTTCGATCGCACATTTACCATTTCTCGGCCATTGTTTACAAATTCGAACAGCACTTGTCGAACAAACTGAATCACCTGAACCGACAACGGCAGCGATCGATGGTTTATCTTGTCGACAAACAGGATGTATGACATCAGCACCCATAAATTGCCAAGCATCTTCTTTTGTTACTTTATTCGATGCTGTTGAATTGATTTTTATTGGTAGTTCAACTTTTGTATTCGTGCCTTGCATTTTAAAATTAATTTTTCGCAGTAAATTTTCGCACATATTATCAAGAATTCGATCGGCACTGCCACGTTGCGTTCGTTGAAAACGATCCATTTGTTCTTGAAGTTTCGAATAGAGCAAACATTGAGTTGTTATCCCTAATTCATGCAATGTCAATTGACAAGTAAAATCAATAGTTTTCAATTACCGTAATTGACTGTTCCGTTGAGTTTTATTGTTGGACGTAATTCATTCCAATTACTATCCATGATGCAAACGACTAATTCACATTTTTGAGTTTGTTTTTTTACAAAATGTTCTTTTATTTTATTTAAATTTTGATCACGATCATTGTCATTTTCTGATAGGAAAACGGCTTCTCGGATACATGATTGAACCGGTCCCATACGAAAGATTTTTGCCATCTGAAAACAAATCATTCGAATGACTAAAAACAAAAATCACTCGTTTACTTTATTAAATGATTCGACAAATTTTTCCATTAAACTCTTTTTCGTCGCATTTAATGGTGCCGGTGGCGGACCAAAATATGTAAATGCAACAGATTTTAATTTATACGGTTCAATAAATCTTCCTTGAAGATTAATTCGACCCATATTAATTTGTGCTTCATTGTTGTTAATACACGGTGGTGGAAGTATTCGTGCTTTGATTGATTTCATCTCTTGATCATTGACAGTCAATTGAACAGCTTGACAAAGAGGTAATGTTGCCGGTGCACTATACTTACATGTACGAAGTGATAGCATGATGTCAGTGTACCGTTGATCAGGCGATGGAATCGATTGATTTTGACGATCACGTTGTTCGTTTGTTGACTAAATAATTCGTTTGATTGTTTTTTTATTGTGAAAAAATTGTTTCTTTACTTCACGTTCACATTCTTGCCATTGAAGTATTCGACAGACTTCAATCGGCAAATGTTTTGGATCTTTACGTTCATGAAGAAAGAAACATTGTAAACAATACAGTTTAGGATATTGTAATTTGATATTTTTCTCTTTAGCATAATAATCAATTAGATTATAATCGATGGTTTCATATGTTGTTTGACCATTTTTAACGATTTCTTTTGTAAATGGAAATGTTTGTCGTTCGGGTACATCGGAAAAACCTCGAATTTGATAGATCTTTGAATTAAAAAAAAAGTCAATTTTAATTTCTTTTTTTCTAAATTTTCACCTACTTGAGTATGATTTGATTGTTGTGTTGTGATTTTACAACCGTTTAATACTGTTCTAGCTTTCATATAATCATTACTATTCATGCCATATTTTCGAATATCTTTTTTGAGGTATTTAGTAAGAAAATCAATAATATCCATATATGGATAGAATTTAGTTAATGTTGTTTGTAGATTTAATGTTAGACCAGCTTGAGTTAGACATAGTGCTTGAAAAAAGCCAAGACGTAATTCGAAACCATCGGGCAATTGTTTGGTTCGTCGTGAATCATTTGAATAGAAAAATGAACCTTCGCAATGAGTCACTGGTAGGAGAGCTTGCTTGAGTAGAGTCTCTAAAATACGAATAGCACTCGATGGAACAGTACCAGTTGGTGAACGAAGATATTCAAAGATTGTCGCTGTTGACCATTGACCAGCAAGAGAAATAAGACGTAAACGATATGTGCTTTGATTAGTAGAAGGTGAAAGAGTGTAGATCATGGGACATTGTTGAGCATTGAGTTTAACTGTCGAATAGAAACATTTGCCTTCGTCGTACCTTTGAAAAAGAAAGAAGACATCCAATGAGTCCAATAGTTCTATGTTTGGTTTTAGTTACAGAAAATTAAATTTACCAAAATATGAAATCGAATTTATTATTTTCTACTAATTGCTGAACGAATCGTCGACGTTGATCACGACTCATGACTTCTTCCCACAATGTTTTATCGAAAACACCTGGTTTTTCCACTATAGCATCGTATTGATAGAGCATTATATTAGGTGCAATTTGAGTTGGAAAATGATTGGTATAAACATGAGTTACTGTGCCTTTTTTGCCTGGTTCGGGTTTAACAGGTGGACCTTGTTTTTGTTCTACTGCTGGTAATAAAGGTATAGCGGATGATATTGGTATACGTTTATTTCGACGACGATTTGTCGAAGGTGTTGAAGGTGTTAAGGGTGTTGATGGTGTTGAGGGTGAACAACATTCTATCTCCTCAGGACATGCTTCAATATTCATCTCTAAATCTGTTGAGGGTGTAACTACTCTATCAGATTTTATCTCAGAATCCACCGGCTCAGTGCTTGTTGTTTTTGGTTTCTAGAAGGCGAAGAAAAGGGAATTTTCACGTAAAATTTTTGAATTTCGTTTATATCGACGTACAATGTCTACTTGTTCATTATGATTTAATCCAAGCTCTTGCATTCCGTTAGTTGCTCTTGAAACATTATCTTCATGTTGCAAATTACTACTCATAGTCGATGTTAGAATCTCGTTATTTTCGTTATCGGGCGGTCGTGTTAGTTGTAGATTTGATCGAGCATTTTTGCGCCGTTGTTTTTTATTTAATGTTGCATCCAATGACATTTTTATCTTAAACAAAGGAAAAAAAACGAAACCGAAAACATTAATATGTAAATACAGTTGCACAATTGAAAAGTCAATATCAACGTTATCGATCATGCATGACTGCATGCATTACTAACGTGATCAGCGATACAAATCCGATTAAAAAATGGTCGACTGAGTGAGTATAATCATCTAATCAATGAAAATAATGTTTGAAAACTAACGATAGTTTGTTCCCTTATCTACTGGGTTTTAATCTAAGGAGAAGAGTTTGAAAAAAAAACTCTTAAGTTGGAAATTCAAGTCATTATGTACATAGATCATAAATAAACTTGCATGTTTGCCGATTACTCATCAGCAAACGCAAATAATACACGTGAATGAAATTGATTTGAGAACTATTTCATTACTTTTTACATACTATCGGCCGATTCATTGCGCGTTTGAAAACAAAAAAGCGTGTGCTCGCATACACACACACACACTTTATTTTACAAGCACAGCGATTATTTGTCGTTGTGTTAGTGTCATGTGAAATATAAGAACACAAAAATTCTTTTTCTTCACTTTTTTTTTCTTTTTTTATTCGTTTATTTATCTTACTTATCAAACTACGTCGTTTTTCGTTTTTTTTCTCTTCTTCTGCTATTCGTACACAGTGGACAAGCCACGTCTATCATCATACATTATTTATTCTACGAGCAAAAAGAGAACAAATAAAAGAACAACAATAACAAAAGAAAAAAAAACAATCAAAGATTTGAAATAGATGTGAACTACTATCCTTTCCGGTTAATTACAAATCAATTCGTAATACAAATATTTTTTGTCTTTTCGACTAAAAAACAAACCGATTGCGCCACAAGACTTGCTATACGTTTTACTCAGTGTTTTATTTTGATTTTCAATTGTTTTGTTTGAGCTATCGCATTTTGACTATCAACCATTTATCATATGGATTTTATCACGTTTACAGAGAAACAAGGGGAAAAAAGAACATGAATACTATTATTATCAGTTTCTTTTTTTTCTATTATTTAGCATAGATATTCATATAGAAATTTGCTTGCCAAAACCAGAATAATCAAAATCTCATTGTTGTATAATTCATATTTTGATAGTATCTTCCGTACAAATAAATATCTATTAAGATATAATTAATTCATGCTATTTTTGGCAATAATTAATATTGGTATTCAAAACAATCTTGTAATCCGTTGATAATATTTACTTGTGCATGTACCTTGCGAGTACAAAAAAGAAAAAATAAATAAATGTACATTTGGAAGCGTTCTACGAACAGCTGCATGTTCTCCTATTATTTATAATGAAAAATCTCGAAGACAATCAATTCTAATTTATCATTTCGAAGGTATACTTGTTGCACATTTATCTCGCAGCCAAGAAAATTTTTCATAATTATACATATTTCATTTCTGTATCCGGCAACTAACACGTTATTATGGCCAAGGAAAGGTTGAAAAAATTATGTTTATCTTGTCAAAATCACTTCCGATACACACGTAATCAAAATAGAAAAAGAGAGAGAGGAGGAGAGAAAGAGAGGGCGAGGGAGCCTTCAGTTTCTTGCTTTTATCTAATCCTATTATTAGGCTGCCTATCCTAGAAAACGAATAATAGTTTCTAGACCCTTCTCAATCTCCTGTCACGGAACTATTGCATAGCTTTTTCTCTTTTATTTCTTTCCATGACATGTCATCAACATAATAGCAACGTATGTTTCCTACAAGTGTGTTGGAGATTACATGTATTCTTATGTTGCTATTATCTTTGCTGAATTAGTGTCTTGGAGATGAAAAAAGCTATTTGAAATTGTTTACTTCAAGTGTATTATCATCAAAAACAGTCTCAATAGTGATTCATAGTTAGTCGTTGTAATGCTTTCGTCATTAGATGATGTGCGTCAATATAAAAGAAGAAAAAAAAATGTTTATTTCTTCCGAGAGAACATATTTATGCGAGGACATTGTGAATAAGTTCTAATGAGCTCATTTACCATTGTCAAATCAGAACTAATTATTCTCGCTAATGATCCTGTAGGTTGGCGTTTAGAATATATTTTGAGAATTTTATTTCGCATAATTTTTTTTTCTTTTTGACTCATACATATTGACGAACGGAAAGAAAAGAACCCTTACATTTCTCAATAGATTGGACTTGGTATGTAATAGTCCTTCGCGCTTAGAAAGAAATGATATAAGTAATTCTGGCGAATAAAAATATTTATAAATCATGATTCTCGTTTTTTTTTCGTGTTCCTGCATGTAATTAAAGTACATAGCGAATGTATTTGCGCTCGAAGTTTATTTCTTTCTCTCTTTCATAAGAAAAAAGAAAGTCCAAGTATCTAATTTTTTTTCTCGAAAACATGTTATAAAATGATTTTGACATTTTTTTTCTTGATTCTTTCATCTCATCTATATCTTCATATTGTATTAATAACAGTACAGCTGTCGATTCGATCTATCTGAAAAGAGTACTTTAGTTCCACCTCTATTCCTCCATTGAGACAAGCACAGGATATTTGTCTCGTCATCCTTTTTATTTTCTTCTTTTCTCCTGTCAACATGTTTTTTATGCATGTTAATCTTATCAATTTTATGTTAGTCTCACGAGTCTTTCCTAGCTTAGTGTATTCATGGTTAATAAACTTCCATCGAATCATTAATGATAATTTAATTACTCCTCTTTTTATTATTAATGTATTTAAATATGTCGCCTCGCGTTTTTCTTCTCTTCGTCTGTCAAAAATCATTCGATTTATACCGCTCGTTCTAATATACGATAACGATCTGATAGTTCTTTTACCGTATGTTGGCAGTACACAAAAAACTCGAGTTAGAGATAAACAGCAACAACAAACTCGAGCAGATATATTAGCCTCAACACATTTGACTAATTATCTATTTTGATCTTTCGAAATAAGATAAGTTGACAGGGTCATTTTCCTTTGTTGACATCTTATTTTCCGTCAAATTTGATAAGATCCATGCTGGTCTCGTTCTAAACGAAATAGGACAAAAGATATTTTAGATTAAATACAATCATTAATGTCGACCAATTCGTCAATATCAAATTCTTCAGATACAATAAAACGTTATGAAATAAGTCAATATATATCTCTTGTAAATCATGTTATTTTACACATACAAATATTCATATTCCTCATGGGCGCTCTCGGAAATCTTCTTGCAATCATTGTTATTAATCAGAAATCTTTAAAGAATACATCATCAGCCGTATTCATAACTTACATGGCAATATTCGACACAGCTGTTCTATTTGTTCATGCCACGCCTTTAATAATGCCACGTGGTAATTTATTTCTTCATTGTTCATTGATTTATCTCACCGATTTATCGGTATTCTGTGCCAATTGGATACTTGTTATCATTACATTAGGTAAACAATTTTCTTTCGAAGACAAACATCAATTTATTTATTTGTTTTCGTTCTAGAACGTTGTATTGCTGTTCATTCTCCATTTCTTGCTAAACGTTTTTGTACAGTTGATTCCGCACGTTATTCAATCTACATATTTCTCGTTGGATCGATTGTTTTATTTTCAGCTCTATTTCCAATTCTTTATGAAATCAGTGACGAACATCAAACACCAAAATGTTTCATTCGTCGTAGAGCTAATCTATTTATTCGTATTTACCAGCCTATCTTAGTCTATGGAATTCCAGATTTATTTCTTCTCTCAAATCTTTTCACTGTTTTTGCTTTATGTCGACGACAAAAACAGTTCAATTCAAATTCTACATGTAAAAAAAGTGGTAGTAATACAATGACAGTCTACGTTAGCGATACAAACGCAAATAGAAAACAGCGACAATTGACAATTATGCTTGTTACTGTTAGTTTAACTTTCTATTTATTTACAACACCAGCACAGATTAGTTTCTATAATCAACATTATTCACGCCCAGATCGAAGTATTGAGCAAATGAAACGTGAATTTCTTTTCGGACAAATATCAGTGATAATTTTACAATTAAATAATGCCGTAGGTTTTTGTTTCTTCTCATTAAATTTTGTTTTTGAAAAAACAAAGGTCATTCATTAATTTAGACAAATTTTATATTCTATTGTTTTACTGGTCAACGTTTTCGTCATGTCACTGTACAAGTATTTCAAAATTATTCACGACGATTGAAATTCTTCTATCATCGATATATTTTATGCAATAAACAATATCATCTCTCACCGATTCTTCTTCATTCATCAACATACCAAGGTAATACAATTATATCGAATCGAAATTCATGTTCTCCAATCTACCATCGACAACGAGCAACATCAATATTATAATTGTCATTTTTTGACACATCAATAAAAAAAAAGAGCCAAAAATACAAAAATAAATCCAAAGAGAATTTTCTGTCAATCAAAAGATTCTATTGATTGCATGTCAATAAGCAACTCGATCATGAACTATCCTGTCAAAGTAGATACAAGTTAAATCATACTTTGGAAAATTAATGTACGACTAATGAAGATCTAATAGGATGTTTTTATTTTCAATGATGACAATTAACATTTTGTTTTAAACTCATTTTTGGATAATATCATGACCAAAAAAAAACATTGTGTATGACTAATTCATGAGTATAGATTCATTTAACAGATGTCTGTTCATGATCACATTGCACATCCGAAACATATCCTATCAAATCCATATAAGTTATTATTAATCTACCATCGTACGATTGCAATGATGTCATTACAATTTTGACTCATCAATTTTCCGTTATGACATCGAATGATTCGATTAAAGTTCGCTTTGAGAATAGAAAAGAACAAACGATCTGGATTATTTCAAGAATAGAATATCAAATTCATCATCCATTCTTTTCAGATACGATTGATTGAATATTATCTAACAAAAATTCTATGAATAGAAAATGTCATTTTCAATATTTGTATTCCGAAGGACTTTTGTTTTATTCTTCAGCAGCAAAATTGTGTTAAGAAAAATAGATGCTGACGTCGTTGTATTAGTTCGTCATATATTGCACCTTGATTAAACGCATATGTGTATATTTATTATATATATATCATTGATTTTTCTTCCTTCATTTCCCCTCTAGACATCAAGATTAGATATTAAAAGGTTTTAAATCGATACGTTATGATAGATTCTTTCAATATGATTCCTTTTTTGTCAATACCATCGCACGTCTTATAGTAAATGAGAGGTAAGCAACTTGATCCGTAGACTAGGCAGTCAAATATATTGATATTGATAAATATAATACAATTGAAATAGCATATCATACCATCATTGAAGAACGATAAGCATCGTTAGGTACGATGCTATATAGGTCGACTATCAAGGTGAGAAAAAAAAATGTGCATGCATATATTTTTTTCTCATCTCCTTCACTTTTGATTTGTTGTTTTGTATTGTTTGTATATATATATACGTATAGATGTATACACATATGAGGAGAAAAAAGTAATCAAAAAAAAATATATAAATATATGTAGAAGATGAGTGTGGGAAAGAAAAAGAAAATAGAAAGACAATTTGTGCATCTATCTCTATTCTTCCTTTCAGTCATCACTCAGTCAAACAATCAGATGGTAAAAATGACTAATCCTATTTGATAGCTATTGTACGTAGCCTTCGAATGCAGCTTATATTAAGTGTCGATCGATCGATCGACCGATTGATTGAAAACATGTATTGGTCGACTGATTACTAAAACAAAAAAGATGAAGAAGATGCAAGACAATGAGAGAGACAGAGACAGAGAGAGAGGAATTGAGAACTGATTCGAATGTCTAGCTAGAGTACACAAACAAAAAAAATTGCGTACATGCTCGTCCTATTGATTCATTTGCATATGGGTCACATAGAGGCAGTAATCGTATAATTAGTTTATATAGTCTGTAGAGATGTACAGAGAGATAAATATAAAGATTCATTTATTTCTGTTTGGGTATCATTTGTAAGAATAAAATGAGGTGAGAATATTGCCTCATCTATTCTACTAGTTAGTAATTGATTGTGGAAGAACGATTGATTGATCGTCATTATTTCAACTAGCTTATGTCTGTTTGTCTATCAACCATAGACAAAAGGTGGGAATGAATGCTGTAGTTTTGTATTCATTCATTCATTCATTTTTTTCTCTTCTTATTTGTACTATATTCTACTATACAAATTGCGTGACGCTCGTCCCATTTTGCTCTCTTTTTTTCCTACGATTCTTCAGGCTATACGATGCAAGAATACATAGAGAGAATGCCGATCATCACATCATATTTGATGTCACTATAGACGTTTGTATAAGAGTACTCAGAGTTTTTTTTTTGACCGGCAAGTTTGTATTGTCCGTTTCTCGTTCTTGATTATTCATATTTTATATTTATGTGTATGTAATAAGTTTTTTTTTTGTGTTTGTCATGCGAGTGAAGGAAAACGGAGGGAGAGCGAGAGAGAGCAAAAAAAAGAAGAACCAGTCTTATCGTTTGCTATACATTATTGATTGGCTATTGCTCAAACAAGGCCATCATAAGCAAGTTTCTCTTGGCCAACTACTCATTTATTCATTTTTTTTGTAGAATGAACGAGCGAATTACTTCGTTATCGGTGAAGGATAAGAATAGAAGGATTCGTTGAGTGAGAATGTTGTATGAATTTTTTAATAGAACATCAATCTTTTATCTTTGATTGATAAAGAATTGACTGTATTGTCATTAGTCATTCGTTAGTTTTGTTTTTACTATTAATGAGTGACTACTGTAGACAGATAGATGAATAGATATATATATACATAGCCAGAAAGAGCCACTTGAAATAGAACAAAAGACTACCGCTCAACATACTAGGCTATGATCTAACTATATTTCTATGTTGACCAGAATTGGTTTCTTTTTTCTTCTTGAATAATAAACATATTCATAAGACTCCGTCATCTGGTTTCATTGTCAGGTAAGCAAGCTGATGGATCGATCGATCGATCGAAAGATTGAATAAGAGTTTTATAGTCAGAGAAAAAGTAACAGTCAAAGATCGATTTATTATATTTGTAGTGACCACTCATTTGTTGATGCTATATAAACATATTGAAGATGATAGTTTGATGAGTATGTAAGTGCGCGAGCGTATTTTTACTCGTACTTACATCATCGCATAGTTTTACAATGAAATGGTAGTGATCTGTTGTCATTATCGTCGCCTTTCGGGGACATACTCCTTCATCTTCGTTTTCTCATATAGATATATGTATGTGTATACATATGTACGCTTGACAAGAATCGATACGTGTATATCGTGACAAAATGTGATTGATCTCTACGTATATATAAACATGCAGTCCAAGGTATGCCAGTGCATACTGTATATATATGCATATACACACACATACATATATAATACGGTAGTACTATTTGTCCTTTTCTCTCTTTCGCTCTCTCTCTCTCTCTGCCCTCGTATTTGTTGATCATGTGTAACACATGTTACTTCCTCTATTGATACTCGCTGATAATTGTATTCCTATTCATTTTCTGCTCGGTTCAATTGAGGATCGATGACCGTTTTGTTTCCCCTTTCTTTCAACTGTAAGTCTTACATAAAAATTGTATCGCTATTATATATCGTTCTTTTTTCTTGTGCTTAATATTAAAAGTCAAGTGGAAATAGTAATTTAATCACTTCTTTTCTCTATTTCTCTCTCATGGACATTTTGTTAACAAAAAGTAAAAATGTATTCGAATAACATGCATACATACGTATATTTGAAATCACTAATCCTCTCGTTAATTCTATCAAAGTTCATTGTCATGTATATCAATTTATTCGAACGCTCAAGGTTTTATCTATAAAATGTCAATCTTCATCTATTTCAGTGTTAGCTGTGCATTTTCATACACACACGTATGTAGACGGCGAGACAAATCTTTTCCTTTTCTTTATTCTCGAGTTTTTTCTTCTTATTGCTTTATTGTTATTATTATTACTACTCCTGGCGAGAAGTCTATTTCAACTAGTGTGATCTATTGTCTTCTTCACATAAATGTACAAAAGGTTAACTAGAATATGGTTTCATATGGTGTCAATGATTGTTCATTATTATTCCTCCCACTTTCTATCTATTCTTTTTTTAATCGATTACACGATTGAGAGCAATCGTTTCGATAGCTATAGTGACCTTTTTTTCTTCTTTTCTTCACAATGTCTGAAAATGATTTCTAAAAGATTTTCTATTACCCCGATTAAGTTGGTAAATGATCGTCGTTTTTGAAGCGCTTCTTTTCAAGTTTCTTTTTCTTTTCTATTTAAGAAACGATATCGATTAGTACGACGATTTCTTCAATTTTTTTTATCAACCTTGACTGAAGGTTGTCGCTTGTCGAGTTATTTTGATGATATTTCCTCATATGATTTTTTTTTCTCTCTCTCTCTCCCTCTCCCTCGTTTTTTCTCCTTTTGCATCGTTCGATATGTTTTATTCTGATTAAATCGAGGAAATTCGCTCGCATAATAACCGTTCAGTAACATTCTGATTAATCCATCAATCGATTTTGTTTGATTATTACACGCATTTGCATCCACTGTGTCGTTTTTAGTTCTGCTAGTATCGATGACATCATCTTCTTCTTCGATTTTCCTCTCGTCTGTGCCTCCATCAATATTAATACCATATAAATAGACACACTTGTTTAACCGTAACAATTTGCTTTCTTTCTTTTTTTTTTGCTGTTGTTATTTCTCCTTGTATTGTGCTATTCTAGGTGATGTTATGTCGACTATATGTTGTCTAAATATGCCAACAAATCATCATTCATTAACGTTACCTTTATTGCAAGCGAATTCGAATCAGAACGAACTTGAACAAGAGAAACATGTAGAGACAGAAGAAGAAAATTATTGTTTCATTTTGAATCAACATTCGTCATCAATAACACATTCGAATAAATTGTCAATGTCTACTCGGTGTTTACAACAACAACAACCTGTTCTTGGAAATAAAGAAGATGAAATATTGAAAGTAGATGATAAATTATCACTTCCGAGACCAATACGTTCATTAAAACGACGTACGAGTTTATTAGAAAAGAGTCGTGATTGGGTAAATTCGTTTTTTTTTCCTATTGTTGAAAAATCTCATGTTTGGATTTCTCAGGCAAGACGTTTGATAGCTCTTCATCGAATGCGTCGTAATACATTATCCAATGGGAAAATGCGCGAATCATTTTATCAATCAAATAAAAAACATTCTTTTCCTGAAAGTTTACATCATTATCAAAAAAGTTTCGATGAAGATGGTTATCTTTCACCGATGGATATCAAAGCAAAAGTAATTCAATTACGAACGAGAGAACAAAGAATTTGCATTTTTTGTTTTGTTCTAGCTTGATAATATATCTCGAGAAAAAACCAATCAAGATACACATATACTCGTTTATTCACATAGTAATTCCGATATATCTCAAACAATTTATCGGTGTCATGGACCAATTATGCAACCATTAACATCGCAATGTACATGTTCTCAGCAACAGCTATCATCTGCAACGATACAATCGGAATTTCAGCAATCCGTATCGATTGTTGATTATATCGATGTCGATGTATCCGATGAATTATCATCAGCTTCGAAACAAACTGATTCTATTGCTGCTACTGATGATGATAACGATGACCCAATTAGTTATTTAAAATACCTTTTCAATGACAGCAAACCACCAAATCCAACTCAACAATCGAAACAATTACAAAACGTTAATTTTCTTCGTCGTACACCACGACGTTCAACGAATACATCGTCAATATCAGCCGATTCCGGCTATTCTGATGTACCTTTGAATACATCAAAACTCATACCTATACATTTAATATCATGTACATTAATTCCGGTGAATGTAGCTCAAACAGATCCTATGAATATACGTTGTCTAGCTTGTACATGTCCATCATCATCATCATCATTATCATCGTCGACTTATTTTCCAAATAAAACTGATCGTCGACAAACACGACGGCAACGACGAAAATCTTTGACACATTCACAATCCCAACAGACTTATTCTCGACAACATATGGATATAATTGAGAATGAGATAACGAAACAATGTTCATGTAATAATAAGTATTATTCGACAATGGCAATATGTCCAACATCATCATTAACATCCCCAATGGCTATGAAAATCAATACAAATCACAGAGATGATTATATCTATAAACAACAAGAAAAGAAACAACAGTCGAAAAAAAAACGATTTAGTTTTCTAAAGTTTGTTTTTCTTTATTATTAAACAACAACAACAGCAACAAAATGAATTGTTTTTTATAGATTACCGACAGCTGACGATGATTTAACATCTGTATCTCGTTGGTATAAACCGAATCTCGAACGGTAAATGAATTTTTATTGAAAAAATGAAATGAAATTTTTTTTGTTGTTTATTCATTAAAGTGATGCAATCAATCAAGTACTTCAAACAGCGGATTACGGTGCATTTATTCTACGTAATAGTAGTACTCATCCTGATTGTTACGCACTATCAGTTAAAGTTCCAAAATTTACTCATGAATCGAATATTGCTCATTATCTAATAGAACGATTTCGTACAAACGATCAAGTTTTCTATCGTATTAAAGGAACAATAAAACAATTCCCAACACTTTTATCCTTATTGACTCATCATTCAGTCATGCCAGAAATCTTACCTATAACATTGAATCTTAATGAAATTCTCTCGATTTAATAATAGTCAATGTAAAACAACAAACAAAAACAAAGAATATAGAAAATTTGTATTTCGAAACAGTGAATTGGTGTTTTCTTTTTGTTTCTTTTGTCTGCCGTGTTTTGTCTTTGTGCTTTAAAATAATATTAATACAAAAAAAATAAATTCTGTTTTATTAAATCATTCGCTTGAATATTTACAAAGAAAATAAATAAAAATGATTTCGACGAATATGAACAAGAGATTATTTGTATAGAAATATAATTCTTTATGTGATTGTTGCTAAACGAAAACTTCTTTCTGATCCAACGGGTATATCATCATTGATTGTTGAAACTGTTGAAACACTAGTAAAACTACCACTATGACATTCAGGTTCTGCATCACCTCGAAAGCCAGTTTGTTCGTAAAACTTTGGATTTGTATTTTTCATTCGCGTCAATGACGTCCAATTTTCTAAAACATTATGACGTCGAGTCAGAACAATGATAAGAAGAACAACGGCAGCTATAGCTGCACATGCCAATGGTAATGCATAAGTTAAGATATGTTTCATATCATTATCATCACTGAAACTGTCAGATGAAGTACTTGAATAAAAATTCGGATCTGTTGTTGTTGTTGTATCGAAATTGTTTTTTAGATACATTGATATCAAAATTTATGGTAATACAATGAAGAACAATGTCGTATGAATATAGAAAAAGACGAGCAAAACTCGGTATTTTATCAAGCACAGTGAAGATATCGTTTTATTTACAGTAAGTTCTTATGACAAAGACGAAGACAAGTCTTTTTTTCGTCATCATGAAACATAGACATCAACAAAGAAAATAGCATCGTCATGATATTATCAGTACTTTTTTTCTTCGTATTTGCAAACAGTTACCTTCAAATGAAGGGAAATTTTAATCAAAATCAAACAGTTCATTCATTATCCGAAATCTTCGAAGTGCATATGACACTTTATTAATGCCAACAGTGTTAATATTTCATTCTATTGTTTCAGTTAGAAAATGCAATTAAAATAATTACACATTCTGTTTCTTTTTTTTATGATAAACACATCAAACACCGTTCATTCGATTGAAACTTTTGTTAAATGAAAGAAAAAAAAATGATCTCTTTCATCTCGTGTTTCTTTTTCGAAAGATTTCAAATGTAATCAAATCTTAATCTGAAAACGATACATTCCTCTTAGGCTTCATTGTAGAAACAATAATATGAACAGTAAATATTCATTCGTGAAAGAAAACGAACCTAGTTTAATATAAGTCTTCAGCTATAAATTTATATATGCAAACATATTTGCATAGATTTTATTAAATAAAAAGAAAAAAAATTGTAATAGTAAACTAAATCGTCTCCCTGCCTCAGTACGCTCCAACACTCCATTCGTCCTTCTCGGTTCTTTTCTTTTTCTTCTTCTACACGTGTCAAAAAAAGAAAACTTCGAAAAGGATATGTCGATACTCCAATGTTGCCAGCATTGCATCCAAAATCAAGTTACACAACATGCAACAGAAAGAAAAAAAATGAATACGATAATCAAATTCGTTGACCTTTAAGTTCACATCAAAAGCCGATTGTATGTAAATTCGAATCTTTTTTTTCTCGGACAGATTGAACGGAACAAATAACAAAATGATAGTAACTTCGATTTAATTACCTTCATTTGATCTTGCTCGTGGTCTTTTTGCGTAACAACACGTTGTCCTTTTTTTCGCAATACATCAAAAGGTGAATCATTTTCTTCTTCTTTTTTTTTCTCTCTCTCTCACACATGTAAAATGTACGCCAAGAGTTTGAGTATTTAATTTTATTCTTCTCACAGTACATAACTGTGTATAGTTTCATTCGTCCCGTTTTTTTTTCTTTTCTATCATTTCTTCTACTCTTTCTTTCTTTTTTTTTTTCTTAGCATCGGCATACATTGAAAAAAAACGGGCAATGAAAACAACTCTACGTGTACTGTATGTATGCATTTTCTCTTTTTCTCATTACGGATAGCATGTTTTACAAATAGTTTCTTTTTTTTTGTCCTTTGTATTAATACTTAGCGTCCATCACGTGGCTCATTGGACATTCTGAAGGACAAAAATGTACAAAAGAAGAAGAAGAAGAAGAGTATTCATTATTGTACAAAAGATTTTTTGTTAGATGTGTGTGCATGTAGCAGCGGGTGAGGTGACATTCAACATCGTTGGTGACCCTCGGCCGTTAGAACAGAAAGAGACGATAAAATGAACTTTAGAAATGCATGTCACCAACATACATACATACGTACATATATTAAAAAAAATCGAAGGAAAAAAGTAGGAGTGTTTTTGTTCATTGAACGATATGAGAGAACGAGAGAAAAAGGTACAGATGTGTCGATAATGTTTATTCATCGAGATGAGAGTCGAGAAGGAGAAGAAGGAAATAACAGCAAAAAAAGAAGCACAGTAGTAAGCTTGACGATGAGAGTTCATCATCATCATTAGTCTTCTTTTCTTTTTCTGCTTCATATTCTATCTTTGTTGCTAGATGTGTCTGTATATATGTGCCTATATGATTGCTTAATCTGATATCTTGAGCAAAATTTCCTTCGATTTCAGATGAATACTATCGATTCTTGGTCATCCATAGAGACAATTATCAAGCAACGTTTAGATTTCTATGAAACTGATCGACGTTATTGTGTTGTATGCAACCGACAAGGACCTTCATTATCACGTTGTTTCGCTTGTCAAATGGTCTATTATTGCGGTGAAGAACATCAAGCTGAAGATTGGTCGAAAATTCATGTTCATAAATGTGCAGAATTAGAATGGGTTGCTCTAGGAGAATTCATTCAAGCTCTACCAGCTCAACCACCATTGCCTGAACTTGGTGATAAATGGGATTTGTCATTGAACGAAATCAATCATTGGAAGAATTGGTTTTCTATACGACCAAATATTGTTCAACTAGCGAATAATACAGCAAATATTCTTCAAAATCTTGCACATGTATCCGATAAACGACAACCGACTTACGAAAGTAAATAAATGAATGAATTCATCCTCGTTTTTCTGATTTCAATCAGCAATAAGTGTTAATCGTTTTTATACTTTTTGTTGACACTTACATAGTATCATTGAATGTTAGATTAACATATCATTTTTGACACATCCATGTAAAAAAAAGAAGAAGAAGAAGCCAGAGAAATGACTTAAGACTTCAGATGGAAAGCTCATTGTTATTCTATATACATATAACAATCTCAGATTTGTATATTTGTTTCTTTTCCATTGTTATACAGATGCAGTTGATGGTCTTCTTGCGGCAGTTACTGATCTTTTGACGCATGTTCTTACTATTGGCAAAGCTATTATTAAATTTGGCCTTCAACCAAATATTTCGTCGCTCGTCATTCATATACATAGTGGTTTTAATAAAATTGATCTCATTGGAAATGATCAATCGTCAATAACATCAAGTTTACCGGCTCGTTTTCATGAACTTCTCAATATGTTTCCTGATAATAACGTAAGAGAGTGAGAGGTTGAGATATAGAAACAAAGAGCACTTGTCTTTCTATTGACTTAGTCGTATATTGATTATATAATCATAAAAGACGTGAAGAGAAAAGAAGAGAAGAGTGAAAAAGCGATTGTACAGACTATATGATGTCTGTGTGTCAATTATCTATGATGAGTAAATATATATGTTTCAGTGGGGGACAATTCGAAAGGATCAGTTTAATAACGAAAAAAAGCATGTCGTAATCACCATAAGGAGGAGTATTGACAAAAAAAAACATTATCTATTTTATTCTGTCTGTCGCTCTCTTTCCCTTTTCTCTTCTCACATAACTCATTGAATGAATGATTGCCAAATGACTATTACAACGCACAATATGTGTATGTAATACGATAAAAATCATAGCTTACTAGTCTGTCTGTTGTTTTTCTCTATCGTATCGTTCATGTACATCGGATTAGACATCTCGAGTAAGAACAATATTCAGCGAGGCAAAATAAAAGATTATCGATCATTTCGATGAACAGAAAATTTATATATATATATATCTATCTATACGCATGCGTAAGAAGGAAAAAGAAAATATGAATGTCTATCTGCATAGGGCGTTGAATTGGTTATAGTGATTGGGGACGACGATCAAAACGACACTGACCATTTGTCTTTACCACACGCAAAGCTCAAGTATGTTGATGACTATTCATTGTTTTATATATATTTTTTTTCTCTCTCTTTCTTCTCGACATTTGTCTATTAATAGGCCTGATAGATTGATAATAACAACTACTGGTAAAGGTCATCGTCTTGACAAAATCGAAGACGAACGTCTACAACCGACTCGAGCCGATCTACTTGTTTATTTTGATGCTGCATCTCTCTTTTTGGTATATCGATATTTAACGTTAATTACAACTTCGTTCTATTGTTATTTTTTTGTTGTTATTTTTTATCACTAGTCATCAAACAAAGAACAATTAAAACTGATGCTAACAAGACAACGTCCAACGCTACTAACATTCGACGATCAAGATGATTTTAATCATGCAAAAGCTTATCTGTCAACGAAAAATATCCCAATACATCAAGCAGGAACAAATCAATTTAGGTATATCGAACATACGACAAAAAAAAAGAAAAAAACATTCGACATTGATCATTTTCTTCTTTTCAGTTCGATGATTCTTCGACAACGATCGAACAGACCTAATTCAACCTATTCAACAAATAGTTATCAGATCCTATTGAATGCAATGACTATTAATGAGTCTGCTGAGAGAAACGTTGAAAATTATTCATTATTGTCTCGTCAACATTGTCATCAATCTTCGGTCGGCATTCAACAGCAACAGCTCAATCCCGGTTTGAAACAGGTCAACGGTAAAATGCATATTGAATCTCTCTCATCGTCGTCATCCACATCGTCATCGTCGTCGTTGTCACATAATACGCGAGCAAACAATAACGGGACACTCCTAGACACAAACGTTCGCATAGGTAGAGAGTTCGACAGACAAATATATGTGCGTGCATTATAATAATGTTCGTTCTTTTTCTTTCTTTTACTTAGTTTCAACAACGAACACGACTACTACCGTTCAATCATTGGCCAGATCGAATCATAATAATAATATTGTGCATCAACCAGCTATAGTACAACGTCGGCATCATTCTCAACCAGCATCAACTCAAGATTCAACAACACAACCAATTAATACTGCGGCAATGATAACAGCGATTGAACACACGAGGTAGGAGAATATTTTTCGTTAATATCATCGAGTTTATGCGACATTTTTTTTTCATTTTGTGATTTTGAATAGAAATAATATTCGACCACAACCAAAACCACGTTCATCTCTAGTCAGAACTGTAACTAAAGAAGCAGAACCATCACAAGTCAATGGCACTATCGTTCAACGTATTAAACCATTTTTTGAACAAACATCATCTCAGCCACCTTCAAAAATTGCACAAGAAACGAAACCTTTTCAACAACAGCGTCAACCAGTTTCTATTCCTCAGACAGATGATACAAAAAGAATATCCAAAGCAACATGTCTAGATGATTTAATCTCATCAAATGTATGTCTATCACGACTTATTTATTGATTTATAAAAATAAAAAAAACGACCATTTGTTTTACTCTAGAGACAACAAATTAAATCACCTTCACCACCGCCTATTCCTCCGTCACCTCCGATAGAAACATATTCAAATGGACGTACTGCAGCAGTACCTGCTCCAGTTCGACATATACCGATTTCTTCTTCTTCTATTGACAAACGTCCTTCTCCTCCTGTTGCTACTGCTCTTCAAAATTCTAGGTCAATCATCGAACGATATACGAACGATGAACGGACAATCAAATCTCCTATGAACAGTGTCTCTTCTCCGTTAACAACTCAAATTGAATTTCATCATGATCAACGACCTGGAATAACTACTAATACGACCACTCCACGTCCGTCATCATCATCATCATCATCATCGTATATCATCGAAAAGCGCCTTGATGAACGAATAATACCGATAACTAAACCAACTTCACCTCCGCCTCGGCCACCTTCACCACCTACAACAACAACAATAACAACAACAACTTCGAACGAGATTATTTACACTGAAGTCATGAAAAATCCTTCGAAACAATCCCTACCATTACATCGTATCGATCTAACCAAAACACCAATCAGTCCATCACGTTCATTTATTATTCCAACAAAATCACCTAGTATTTCTTCGTCAAAAAATCCTTCATTTAATTATCAACGTCCATCACGATCAGCAACAACGACTAATTTTTCCTATCAAATCTCAAAACCTAAACCAATACCATCAATGATGTCAGCAGATCGAATAAGTCTCTATTCTCAACGTAGTGCTAAACAAGCCGATGCTGGCGTAGCAATAGAAAATCTATCGGAATGTATCGATCGAGTTGGTGTCGTATTCGATGAATCGAATCGTCCAAATAATACGCCATCAACAGGCCTAACAACTGCTGATCTTATTCGTGAACAATTATCTGTATCGTCGAACTCGAAATCAACAGGATCATTATTAGATAAATTATATAAATCGAACAGTAGTACACGTTTACAAACATCAACAACACGACGACCGATTAATCTCGCAGCACCAAGATCGAAATCTCAGCAAGCACCACGAACACCAGTTGAACAACCAACAATGCCCAAGTATAATTTCAGCATTTGACAAGAAACACTTGACTCAAGTATATATATTTTTTTTCTTTAGACCAAGTTCAACAACAACTCAACCGGTACGACGAAATGTTGGTGTTTTTCTTCCACTTACCCCTAAGGCAACTCATGAACCCGAACAAACATCAGCACTTGTTTATCAAAACATAGAACCACACATCACTTCAGCTACTACTACTACTACTACACGTATGCCTGATTATACATTAAAACAGCACATTGGTCCTGTTTGTAATGGCGTACCGAAACCATTTCGTAAACCGACTGCAATCATTGAACCATCGCCAGTCGTTCCTACGCCTGTATCAAAGGATCCCGAACCTAATTATATTAATTTAACTCATCAAGATGAACATATCTATACCAATGAAAACGGTTTTGCATTACAAAATAATAGCAATTCAAATTCATATACTAGTAAAACTTCGAGTATTTATTCATCATCCGATAAACAAAGTCCTTCATCACATCCTCAAGAAGTCGTCTATGCTGTTGCTCATGCACCGACATCATCTCAACACGAACAATCAATTGATTATGATTCATTCGATGATGAATTGGCTGTTGATAATATTCCTAAAAACGAGATAGCTTATCAAAATCATGACAATACCGATGATGATTCATTCGATGATGATGAGCAACAACAGTCCCACCCGCACCACCAACACCAACAACAACAGCATGCCTCTGCACCATCGACACCTTCGAAAATGTCATCAGCAAATTTCCTTCGTTCGACCATAAATCGTCTAACACGATCGAATAAATCTCTCGATCGTTTAAATACTGAAATGCCTACAAGCAATGATTTTAATCAAGAATTAAATCTACCGATTACGAACGATCCCAAAGCTGAAAAGAAAACACTTCGTAGTATCAAAGCTCGACGTGAAGCAAAGAAAACGGGCAATATGTTTCTTAATTATGCTAATGATGATGATACAACATCGATCGATTCGAATTGTTCGACTCAAACAGCCACAAGTCTCAATAAATCGTCGAAATCCTCGTCACATCAACGATTTCGTTTATTTCGTCGTAAGATTGAAAAAGAATTCGCCAGTGATACCGAAGCTGAAAAACATCAAACCGAACAACGACGAAAGAAATTCAATAAGAAACTTCTCAATCAAACAGCTCATGAACTTAAAACAAAACGTTTGTTAATGATGAGCGACGATGATGACGAAGATATTCACGTGAAACCAAGTCATCATGATGAAACACATATCTACGATCGTATTATTCATGATGAAACGTCGATGAATACGAATTCATCACGAATGGGCAAATTATCTCATGAAACACATTTGAAATCGCCAACAATAACATTGGATGAGATTCGTTCGGAACTTCAAGCTGAAATCGCTGCTCGACAAGATCATCATCCGATGATCAATCAAACGAATAATTCATCGAATTTCACTTTACAAAAGAAACGTTCGAAATCGGTCACATTTCTTGATGAACTATTGAGTGACGATACAAAACCGAAACCAACGAATTTAAATACTAGAAACGATATGCCTGTTAAACCGTCGACAACAGCAAAACGTATCGAAAAAGGTGATGCAAGATCTATATGTGGAGCTTTAACAGGTACGGGTCCCATTCGTGGAATAATCAAAGCTGCAAATAATGATATTACCGGTACGACAGCACCAATTTCACCATCGGCAGCAGCAACTATTTATCTTAGTGGAACAACAATGGATACGAGATGTACATCGCCGAAAGTAGCTGAACGTACAACACAGCGTGTAAGTCCAATTTCATTGTTGAAATATTTTTATGTTAAATTGCTCGTTTTTTGTTCAGCCACTTTCAACATACACAGTTGGTTCTGCACGTTTCTACGATGGCGCAGCCATATCTACAATTCCAACAGTACAACCGCCACCTCCACCACCACCACCATCATCACAATCACAATCTCAACCATCATCTTCGTTCAATCAATTAACAAACTCGTCAAATCATCGGCCCATTCTAACTAATTCCTCGTCACATTCATCAACGGAAAATCCTCATCACAAACGTCCGACGGCAAAAGTGAGTCCATTTCAAACGAAATCTCCCAACGATTTATCATCACCACCAAAACAACAAGCAACTCTTTCCTCGACAACAACATCATCAAAAAAACCACTTCGTTCATCAATTAATCGAAACATACAAATGTCTCATGATATCACTAATTTTGCTACACCTTCACTCAGCGATGGCGTTGGTGGCGTATCCAAACGTCTACAATCGAATTTTTAGAAGTATCTAACCAAATAAAATCTCAGGATGATATTTTTTCTTGTTTTCGCATTAGACATTCCATGATTTCGTTTTTTTTTCTTTTTCTTTTCGTGCAATTTTTTTCATCGTTTTTCTCTTCTTCTTCTTCTTTTATTTGGCCATACATTATTTTTAGTACCATGTGTTTTCATGCACACGTATATACTTTGTTTCTCTTTCCTTTTTCATCGAGTTAGACATAATTTCTATGTTGTTTTCAATTGTAAAATAAAAGTAAATTGGCTAGGATAAAATATTAAAGACAATCTTTCAAAGATCTTTGTTTAAAAAAGTTTGAATGACGGCCCATTGTCCGTTCACCATCCATTTCGGATCGAGTTTATTGACTTGTTGAGCTAATTGCGTATCTAATCCGAGTTGTACATCGGCTTTCAACGTTCGTAAAGCAACGAATGATGTCGGTTCAAAACCTCGTAGGGCTTTACGAAAACTTTCATTGACCGACCAAGCTAAATCACCGACTAATTTTCGATAGTTTAAATCACCTTTGAATATAAGAAAGTTCGATAATGACATTGCAGAATATAATTCCGGTGAGATTTCTCGCATTGATGCGTAATCATATGGCAGAGTATAGAAACGATGTGTTTGAATAATCCATTGGCCATTTTCAATATGTTTTTGCCAACGTTTAGCTGCTGTTTGCCAAATAGGACTTGCCGATGATTTATTGAGTTCATTTAAAAGCCATTGCATGTCGGATTTGGTTGCATCTGAGACGAACCATGGTAAACATTTGAAATGTAGATTTAAACGTGAACAAAATCGTTTTGATATAAGAAAATCAGCGAAACATAAATCAGTTAATAGTTCAAAACCAGCATTATCAAGAATCAAATCGATCGTAACATCGAAATTCAATTGAAAACCTCGTTGTTCGTAAAGATAATTGAACACTGATGTTTGCTCATTGATGAGAATATGCGATTTAAGTTGACTAATTTGATGAAATGGATCGTGTTCTTGTGAACAATCGGCACCGGCTGACAGTGATAAATCACAAGCATTACCCCAAAGAGATATCTAAACAAAATCAAACTATGTTCTATTCATTTGATTTTACATCATCGATTTATTTACTTCCATGTAATTGTAAAATTGTTGTTCGATTGTTGATTTATTTTCAATAAGATTACTTGTTTGTTCAATATCGATATTTAATTGAGCGAGAAGTACATCGATTGCTTTTGATGAGTTATAAAAGTTAATTTGTTTCATTTCAACGAATGGATCGATATGTTGAAGATTTTTTCTGAACAAAACACATTAGATATCAAACAAACAAGCAATTGTCTTTGCCTTACGTTAGGAAAAATGCTTCAGCGATTTTTCTATACATGTAACATTCAACAAGAAGCCAACTACTTTGAAACCAACTGAGTGGTTTTCCTAAATCAACTTCTTTCTGCAAACAATCATTCCATAATTGCACATCATCAGTATGATTATCATTTAACAATTCAATCGGTTTATCCTAAATCAAGATTCGTTCATCATGAAACAAAGAAGTAATTCATTTTTCTATTTTATCATACTCGTGCGATTTCATATCGTAGTTTATCCATTGCACTAATACAGGATTTACATTCATTGTCACCTTCCTAGAAAAAGCAAAAGTCTATAGTTCTCTTCTTTTTTCTCTATGTGTCAAAATAAACCTACTTCACCGTGTTCTTTGGCGAATTGAGCTCGATGTCGAGCGAGAAAATCAACAATCCGTGTGACAATCAACGGAAGACGATCTTTAATTGTTACGAAAGCAAACGATCTATACGAAATAAACTAGACATGATTATAAACGGATGCAACGTATTGTATCGTACTTTTCATTTTTAGCTGACAGTGGTGCTGGCAATGCCATTTATTTTCTAAGTTTTCAAATCGTCTGAATAAATAGAAAAAGATGATTTAATAAATAAGCGCGAATCGATCGTTTTCTTAGTAAGAAAATGTTTTTATTTTACAGACATAAAAAAAAGACAGAAAACACATTTGAATAAACAAACAAGAACCCTCAACGAGAAGATTTAAATGTATTTGTATTGATTGAGTTTTTGAGTTGGATCGTAATCGTCACTCATTCGTTGCCAATCTTGTTCACTTTGTCCGACAACAAAGCCGACTAAATAAAAAGAAAACAAGTTATCCATGACTAATGAAGAACAACAACAAATATTTACCAGCTTTTTTGTGCAAATGAAGAGCAGTTTCTTCGATATCGGCCCATCGAACTTTTTTCTTCTTCGATTGTAAATTCGAGGAAATATCATTCGATTGTTCATCGACACTAATCGTTGTATTATTCAGACGTTTTTCAATCGGTGACGATGGCGATTGATTTCGACGTTGATATAAACCATCCAGACGATCTAAATAATGATTTTTTCAGATTTTAATAAGAAAAACAAACAAACAAAAATGAGAATTAGGTAAAAATGAGAGAGAAAAAAATAGAAATCATAGCATACCGGGATTGGTTTCCATCATTGCTTCCCATTTACTTTTCTTTGTAATCTAGAATGTTCAGTTGTGTGCTTCTCTGGCTTCATTGTTGAATGCAAAGCTTGCAGATATGTTTCTTATTTACTTACGGATAGCACAAAATTTTCTTTTTCTGTGTGTGTTTTTTTATATCGACAAAAACAAAACTCTCTTAGTCGTTTTAGAAAACAAAAGCAATAGAATATTCTCTTGAGACGATTTTTGTTTCAATTCAAATAGCTCAGCTTGACAGATCATATTTACCTGACTGTCTCCGTCGTCGAGCTCCTCCTCGGCTTCGATATTTTCAGTTTGTTCAGCTGTTGTTGTGGTTGTTTGAGGAGGCGCATCATCCATTTCAACCTGACAGAAAAAAGCTTTTAATATCTAAGACTAAATATCAAATATTGTTTGCATACTTCATCAATCGCATCTGATTGAAGCAACGAACGAATATCAAGAATTTCATAACGAAGTGGCAATTGTTCCCAGGTTTTATTGATCTAATGAAAGATTCATTCTCGTTCGTATTTGTCTATCGATAGAAAATTCATTTACTTGTTCAAGATCGATTAGAGTTCGTTTATGAATATTTCGTTGAAAACATGTTTGAATATCGTTAGTTAATTCAACGAAATAGACATGAAATTCATTGCTTTCAGCATATTCAACTAGTTCACGAAAATGTCCGATTTGTTCGTGATTTTGATCGACAATTAAAAATGGATAGAAACGATCGTCGATCGATTTACGAACGAGTTTGATTAAACTACGACGATAGGTTTCTTCCATTTTTGGATCATATTCGTAGTCCATTGTCTTTTAAAAAGAATCGAGGAATGATTTAAAAAATAGACTCGAACAACACACCGATGTTTTTGTTATTTTGCCCGTTTTTGGATCTTTAGTTTCAGTTTGATTTTCAGTGAGAAAATAATCATCTATGGAGAGTATTTTTGGTTTATTACTGCCTTTTGATTGTAGTTCTTCTTCGTTCTAAATTTAAAGGAAAAAAAAACAGATAAATAATCGACAAAAGATTTCTTTTACTTTAATCAAATCAGCAACGTAAGATTTGCCAGAACCTATGCAGAAGAATATTCAAAAAAATTGATCAATCAAAATTATTGAAGATTCCAACCTGGAAGACCACGAAGGAAAATAATAATCTGTGCTGGTCGTTGTGACCGACCAGGTTCTTTCAATAGTGTATCGATCTACAGAAATAAAGTATTTACGATATGCAAATGTACGAAAGAAATGCAATACTGAAATAAGTTGATGTTTTTGAAATAGTTGACTAGTCAGCAATTGTGGTTGTTGATCATTGTGAGTTGATGTAGGATATGAATTTCGATCATCAGGCATCCAAGCGAGATTTGAAGGTGGTAAACATGGTCTATTGTCGTTGTATCTGGGATTTCGAGGTCGAAAATGTGGTTGAGGTGGCATACTCATTAAAGATGGCAGTTCATTACCAGCTTCATTATTATAATTGACCTTAATATCAAATATTATAGGTTTTTATTTCAAAACAAAAGCTAAATCTACCGGTGATTCGTATTCCGAGTCATCGAGATAATGACTTTTTCTCTTTAATACAGCTGTACCACCACTAAATGCTGGCTGAGGAATGCCAGTTCCACTAGCAAATGCTGATGGAGGTGGAACATTTGAATTTGTGCTAAATGATTGTTGAGATAGAGCTGTACCACCACTAAACGCAGGTTGAGGAATACCAGTTCCAGAACTGAATACTGATTGTAGTGGAACTAAAGATGGCTGCATATTATGAAAAGTTGTTTGAGCCGGCGGAATAAACGCAGGTGGAGGTGGAGGAGACGGTTGAACTATCCATGGTTGTTGTAGGCGTGTTTGTGAAGGAATAAACATAAACGATTGTTGCTGCTGCTGCTGCTGCTGCGGCTGCTGTACAGGATATGATTGTTGAAAATTCTGTGCAGGCGCAGCATACATTAGAGTTGGCGGATGTTGTACTATATGTGATTGTTGCTGAGGATAGAGCACCAGATGTCGATTGACTGGTGGTCCATTATTAAATTGATTGACTATAATATTAAGTAATGAATTAATTTAAACATGGTTTTTAATTAGACTTACAGTGACCACCACGAAATGGTAACATTCTAGTAATCGTACATTAAGTTCCTAGAAAAACAAAATATCATTTCAATCAATAGACGCGCCAAATCATTCAGCAGAAATATAAACCGAAAATGTCAATAAAAACTTCTGTATGTTGTAGTAGTAGTACGTCAACAAGTAATCTTTATCAACGTCAAACGACATATTCAAACTCTTCGACACAGACAATAGACACCAATGATACAGACAATGAAGACGAATATGGACATTACGAAGAACTCTATCTTTCGAAAACAACTGCATCTGTTCCTACGACTCCTATTAGTAAATCAACTCTATGTCGAACAAATCGTTATTCTGTTGGTTGCTGGACTAAGCCAGCTTATTTAGTTTCTAACTAGACAATATCAAATTTCGTTTTTTTTTGTTTCATGCTCTCTGAAAACTTACAATAATCTTGATCAATAACAAATTCTTTCCACATATCGACGTAAAACCAATAATTAAAATCGATTCGAACAAGTTTATTAATCTACAAACATGATTGAAATTGAATTATTCTCTATTTATACTAAATACTGTACGTATTTCATTTCTTTTTTGTTTTTGTAAGACAAAAAAAAGGTGCAAAACAATACAAACTACAGATACACACACGCAAACGAATATAGATAAATGGAATGAGTAATTCTATCGCATAATGAATGACTGTTCAATCGTTTAACGAACATCAATTTGTGAGATCACACTCGCATTATTATCAGCACCATTGGTACTTTTTCGTAAACGTCTTAAACGTTCTTGAAATAATGTATTCATATGATAACGAAGTGCTGTACTACGACGTTGAAGATCTTTTTCACAAATATCATGATTAGCACCTAGACGTTGTGCATCTTCTAATGACATTTTCGATAATTCAATTTGTGTATTAGATTCAGTACGTAAATCTAAACTTTTAGCTGGTTTATCCAATGGTGCATTACGAGCCGTATTAAAACCAGCTAAACAATGCTAAAAAAATGAAAAAATACAATCAAAATTTCTGAAAGAATGAGCTTTACATTCGCTAAAGCAACACTATCCATTGATAAATCTGATAAATGAGCACGTTTTGGTGGACGGAAATGATAATTATTTGAATTTACACGATATTTTGGAATGCTGACACTAGAAAGAAAAAGGAGATTCAAGAACAATCATTGGATTCGATGATTTACCGAGCGTATTGTGGCTCGTAACTATTTGGTTCTTTACGTAATGATGTACAAACTGGACAACGACTTTGCCCGTTAGCATCAGGATTTGTTGGAACAGTAAACAATCGATCGTTGATTGTAAAATTATGTATACAAGTATGCGATTGAGAATAAGTATCAGGTGGAACGAGTTCAAGTTCCTTCGAAAAATCAGTTAAATCGGCTTCACTAGATTCCGAAATAAAACAGTTGAGATAATCTTTCAAACAAAAATGGAATTTACTTCGTGACAGAATACGGTGCAGAAAGATCTAAATTATTCTTTCGAAATCGAACTAATTCATCGAGATACGATTCCGAAAGAGAAAGATCATTATTTGATTTTTCATTATCGAGTAAACCAGCAACAACATCGTAACCAAGTAAAACCTTTTGTCGATTAGTTATCGATGTTTGTTGTTGATGTTTTTTCGGCGAGACACTTGTCGATTTGCGTTGTTGTTTTAATGACATATTTTGTCGTTCTTGAATACGTTTCTTTACAATCAAATCGAATAGAATTATTTTGTTTTCGTGTTGTCAAAATACAAACTTTAATTTGTTCAACATTGTCAGTTGTCCAAGTTTGTTGTTGAGTACTTGCTGTTCGAAGTGTGTTATAATAAACATCACGATCATTACCTTCATCGAGTAATGAATGCCAATGTTTTAACTAAATAACAACACGAAATAAATAAATCAATTCAAAATAAAAATAAAAACGAATTACTTCGTTCCAAGGTTCATGTTTTTTCTGTGCAGTTTCCTGTTTCTGTTGTTGTTGTTCTTCTTCGTAATCGTCTTCATCTTCATCTTCATTATTATACGAATAATTCAAACCTTTTCGTCGTTGATCTTGAACATCTTTTAAATATTGATCAATGTCAATACGAGAAATATTATCCGGAATATTGACAACAAACGGTTCGAGTGGACAAATATCGTCTTGTTTTTTAAGAATTGAACGTGGTTGAGATTCATCATCGAGAAATGTAACACTTTTACTACGTTTTAATATTCCTGGATTTTCATTTGAAATTGTTTTTAATTGATTTGTAATTACGGTCTGTTGATTATTAAGACGATTAATTAATGATCGAGTTTGTTCGATGAGATTCTTGGAACTTGTCATTTGTTCTAGTTTTGAAAACTGCAACAACTCGAATAAATAATAAATATATACATGAATGAAGAAACGTTTGTTAACCAATGAAGAAGAACGTTGACAGATGTCCGTGAATAGATATTTTCTGATTGGTTAACTGATTCCTTACAAAATCAATATCTCGAACGAACGAGCGTCGAGACAACCATCATCATCATCACCATTCAGTTAAAAAAGAACGCGAAAGAAAAAGAAAGGAAAAGAAAAAAGAAAAGTCTATTTATTGCAACTAGATATTCGATGTTTATTAATCATTTTTAAGTTTGTCAATGTATTATTATGCCAACTGAATCATCAAGTAGTCCAGATGAACTTTTCGATTTATTTGTTAATGCTCAAACATTCAAAAGCATTCTTCACACATTCGATGATCTCTGTCGAAAGCTACGAATCGATCGACAATTTATTGGTTATGGTAAACGTTCGTTATACAAAACTTTAACTAGTAAATTACCATCATGGAAATGTAAGAGTCTTTGGAGTAAAATTGATAAACGCGGAGCACAAAAAGAATATGAAAATGGAAATGCATGTGCTGATCTTAAGGTAAAATTCGAGCTTATTTCTTCTGATGAATCTACGTTTATTTTCTTGTTCTATCAGAACGAACAAAAAAACACACTAAAACTATTTATCTAGATCATCTTCTTGAAGAGGACTAATCCTTAACTGTAAGCGTGCGTGAACGCTTTCATATATATAATCTAAATGTTTCTGTTTTTCATTTTGAAAGCCAGTTTTTTTTCCAAGTTTTGCATGAACATTTTTTGTTTGCCTCAGCAACAACAACAACAACAACAAATAATAATACTACTGATAACAAAAAAAAATCAATGAGTTCTTGCTTAAATAAATTTTTAAAACCCAGATGCATGTCTACAGCTTTTCTTTCTCCTTTCTTTTTTTGTTTCTCAGCATGATGAATTTACTCCCTCTTGGACGTATTCTTTCTTTCTTTTTTTTGTATTCTTTCTTGCTCGTTTCTATTACCATCACCGTTCATCATCGTCATGTCCCAACCATCAATCACTAGCAGTTCTCTAATCTCTTTCTTCGACCATCGACTGTATATAACGTATTCATACACGTCGACACTTGTGTGCGGTGTGAGATTACATTGCGTGTGTATATTACTCTTAGTAAAGGCAATACGGGAGAGAAAGAGTGAGAGAGAAAAACGACAGACAGAATAGGAGAAATAATTGGAAAGAAGGAAAGGTACGATGTGTACATACACGAGCTCACTGTTTGACTAGAGGAAATAAATGAGAGCAATGAGATTATTGAGCATACGAATAAACAAGATGTCGAGAAAATGATTTGTTTAACAGTAAAACTATGAACAAAAACTGATCTTATTTTTGTTATTACAAAAAGAAAACTTTTGTTGGGTTTCAAGAGAAAAAAAAAGTGAATTTAGAAGACAGCAAAATGCGAAGATGAAGATTTTTCGAGGCGGACTAAATTATTCAAATGACTAAACATTGAAAAGGCTTTTCTTTTCTTTTCCTATAGGTATGCATAGTAGGTGCCGGCCCAGTTGGCCTTCGATTAGCAATTGAATGTGCATTACTCGGTGCACGATGTGTGGTTGTCGAAAAACGTGACAGGTTCTTGTTCATGATTGATTTTATTCCATAAATCAATTTGAAATTCTATTCAGATTCTCTCGACACAATGTTCTACATTTATGGCCATATGTAATTACGGATTTGAAAAATCTAGGTGCCAAAGTTTTCTATGGAAAATTTGCTACAGGAATGATTGAACATATTAGTATGTCAAAAGAAAACGAAACGAAAATTGTTCTTTTGAAACATTTCTCTCTTTTTTTCTTCTGTGTCTCAAGGCATTCGTCAATTACAATGTATTCTATTGAAAATTGCTCTCGTGCTTGGCGTAGAAATCTATCAGAATGTAACATTTTTGAATGTCATTGAGCCGAACACACCTCAACAAGGTTCGATTGATAATTTTATTTTGTTTTTTTGCATTTCTATTCAATCATATTTGACATTGAAAACTCAGGTTGGCGTGCTCGTTTTGAACCTGAAATTCATCCGGTGGTGACAAACTATGAATTTAGTGTTTTGATTGGCGCTGATGGTCAACGAAATTCGCTGCAAGGTTTTCAACACAAAGAATTTCGTGGTAAATTAGCAATTGGTGTCACTTGTAATTTTGTTAATCATTACACGCGTGAAGAACAGAATTTTGAAGGTAAACATTTTTGATTAATTGACTTTCGTTCATTTTATTCTATTAGAAATAAGTGGTGTCGCTAAAATTTATAATCCACAATTTTTCAATGAACTTCAAACACAAACAGGAATCGATCTTGAGAATATTGTTTATTATAAAAACGATACACATTATTTCGTTATGACAGCGAAAAAACAATCACTACTGGATAAAAATGTGATCATTCGAGATTATCCCGATGCAGCACGATTATTAGCTCGTGATAATGTTAACACAACTCAATTGTGTCAATTCGCATGTGAAGCAGCACAATTTGCAACGAAATGTTCGCCACAATTTCGATTTGAATTCGCTGTAAATTGAAATCTCCTCCGTCCAAACAAAAAAAAAATGTTTCTTTTTTTGCTTCAAATAGGAAAATCACTATAGTACAGCTGATGTTCAAATGTTTGACTTTACATCGTTGTTCCACGCTGTGAATGCCTCACGAATTGTCGAACGAAATGGCAAACAAATTTTAATGGCACTTGTTGGCGATAGTTTACTCGAGAGTTTTTGGCCGAGAGGTTCCGGTGCTGGCCTTGGCTTTCTCGGTCTATTCGATACCGCTTGGGAGATCTTACGTTTTGCTAAACATGAACAACCACTTAAAATTCTCGTCGAACGTGAAAGTATCTATTCTATACTATCGCAAAGTACACCTGAAAATACGAAAAGTAATCATCAATTGTATACAATTAATCCTGCGACACGTTATCAAAGTTTAAATTCAAAAAGTTGTACAATCGATGAAATACGTCATCTATATGATTCAGATACAATACCAACAATTGATGTTAATAATAACCATTTAACAACAAATAAAACAAATCGTTCGTCAGCAATTCGACGTGTACAAAGTTTTCATCAAACAGCTGCATCACCAGATGGTATCTAATGTTTTTTTAATTGTTCTTTTTTCAAGTGAATATACAAATCTTTTTTTGCTCTAGAAAATAATGAACAAGAGAAAATGTTGATCGATTGGTGTGAAGAAATTATTGATTCATATGCAATAGATATTCGAAAAGATTCGAAAGCATTCCAAAACGCTCTTGCATTCTGTGCTATTGTACATTTCTATCGACCTGATCTAATGTAAACATGTTTATCTATTTCAATTCGATTCAAAAATATTTTCGTTCGAAATTTTCTAGTGATTTCAAATCGCTTCAACCTGAACGTCCGATTAGCAATTTTCAATTGGTATGTTTTTCTTTTTTTCAAACTTTTTTTTCTAATTTCTTTTTTTCTTGAAAAGTTATTCGACATAATGCATGATCAATTATCATTACCATTAGATCGTAAATTACAAAATAGTCTAATTTTATCAATGAAATCATCGATCGAAGAACGTATTCGACAGTCATCAATAGTCGTTCTTCAATTACTCTACACACATTTTCATCATGATCATCATGAACAGCAATTACGACGTCGTCGTTCAAGTACACCGTTAATTGAACTTCCATCAACATTGAAAAAACCTCTCGAAGAAAACAATAATCAATCAAACACAAATTCTAGTAAAAACTCAACAGTTAAAGTCAGTGCCCTGGTTGCACATTATTCGAGTGGCGATGCAACATCATCGTCAAATGTACGTATCAAAACTCGGTTTCATCGAACCATTTAAGAACAGATAGGATGATAGTTATGCTTGTTTCTTATCGTTCTAGAATTTGCCATCGATTGGTTTACAATCTGAACGTGCACCTACATTCTGTTTTTATTGTAAAGAAAAAGTGTCTATACAAGATTGGTTTGTTGTTGAAAAGAATGTTCTACATGTTAAATGTTTTAAATGTGAAACATGTCATTTACAATTACGTAAAACGAACTATCAAGTTTATCTCGATCCTCAAACTGGCAAAACATCGTTTCATTGTCGATATCACAATTTAAATAAACAACAGCAACAACAGCAACAACAACAACAACAACAACAAAAAGTAAATCGAAAAAGAAGAAGATGAAAGTCTATTTAATCGAATTTGTTTTTCCTCTTGTAGGAAGATGATTCGAAAAAGAGCCGTAAGTTTATTGATAAATTTTTCTCCAATAGCCGATAAATAATTGTTTTAAATCGCGACGAAAACGTTTGCCCAAAACGAAATAGAGAATGAAATTAATCGAATGATTGATAATCATTGATAATCGTGCGAGTGTGTACAAAAAGATTGTGATTGAACTCGATTCAGTCGAATTTTGCCGAAGAATATTTGGGTTGACTTTGTCGGATTTAAATGAGAGAATTAAATTGAAAATAACATGTGGTGATGTTAAGATCAGAAATGAACAAGATATGAAAAGTAAGAGAACTGTTAGACGAGTATTGTTCGAATTCGTTTTCGCCGTTGATTTATAACGAATTGAAGATATTTCGAAGTGATGTTGAGAACGATTTTTAATCTCCGATGATAATGTCGATAGTTCAGTTGACATTGTCGATTGTTTGGCGCTGAAACGTCGACGTCGTTCGATCACATGATCTAGGAAAAACAAAATCCGTTAGTTTTTATTTTCTTCTTCTTGAAAAACAAACTCGATTGTGGTCGTAATACTGTAGCTAATGGCTGAGTTGACGGGCCCGATTGAAAACGTCGTGTATATCGATGAGATTTGCCAACTAATTCAATCGCTTGATGACATTGAGAATATTGTCGATATTTATAATCTTGTTGATCAGATTTTAATAGATAATTATTTATTCGATACATGCGCTGTCGAAAACGTTGAGCATCAATTAATCGTCGAATAATTAATAAATTCAATGTAATAATCAATAAAAATGGTATAAATGTATACGCAGCAAAATCGATATAAACCCATATTCGATCGTAATGTTCATTAGCAAGAACACATAGTCGTATAACATCTCGATTGTATCGTATCGTATTGTTATTGTAACATGTATGAATTGTATAAATATGTTCATGTAAATGTCGAACTAGAATTAAGACTGGACTGTCCAAGAGAAGAAAGAAGAGAAATAGAATGGTTAATGCGATACACGTATGTCGAATGGTGTTCAATTTATGCGCAACAAGAGGATATTGAACAGCAAAAAAACGTTCGACTGTTACGCCGACAACGAGTCCAGCTGAGAGATGCGTTATAAAATGTCCGAACCAATAGACAAGTCGGCAGGTTACATCAGAATAATGTTTAAAATCAAGATCTGAATCGATCTGTGCTATCCAATCGGGCAATGCGCTTACAATAAGAAATAAACAATCGACTAATGCTAAGAATGTTAGATAGAGACTTGTTGGATAGCCATTTCGACGAACATTAATAAACATAATTAAACAAGATAGAAGATTACCAAATATACCCATGAGTATAAATATTGGATAGATATATAAATGAATATATTTAGCAAGAATTTCGAAAATATCATATTCAGATTCGATTGTTTTGTTTGACATTGGGAATACTTGACATGGTGAGCCATTGTTGTTGCTGCTATTGTCGTCATCGTTCATGGAAAATCGACATGAAATATATTGACACATTGATTGAAAGCTGAGTTCAAGACGTTCATCTTTTGTTATATTTAATATAGCATGTATAAAATCAAGAGGTATGCTTAGGCTATAATCAGCCATGAATTCAACTTCAAATTAAGTTGCTACTTAATTCATTCAAACTATAAAATAGAAACGAGATGTGATAGTTAGGAAAGAAGAGAAGACCAAGAGAGAGAAGAAAGACGAGAAAACGCGAAGGAGGAGGTTGTTTCTTCTTCTTTCTTTTTCTTTTCCTTGTGTTTTCTTTCACTTTTATTTGACTATAAATCTCCGTCTATCGATTCAATAATGCGACGAAAAACAAGAAGAAGAAGAAAAAAAAAGAAAATCTTTCCCAAATGAATGGTTGACATTGTTTAATGTTTGATGTGTCATCAAAAAAATAAAAAAAGAACAAAAAAATTAGTCTCGAACAAGGTTTTAACCTAATCGGATGAGAACAAATATTGAAAATGAAAGAACATTTGATCAATTAACAAATCTTTCTCTGTTCGTACATTAGACCTTGATCAAACTAAACGTCCGTTGTCATTTGATGAAACTGATCTACTTAAAAAACAAACAATCTCAACAAGTCGTCTTGTAGAAAACATGACAGCTGGTGAACGTGTATCATTTGCGTTAGAAAAGGACATTCCCGATGACGACAAAGAAGAAGTCGTTTATAATTCCATAGCGGAAAGGATGTAAGTATACGCGATTTGTTTTTCGAGAGTTTATTTGTTTTCCTTTCGTAGAAATGAAGATGAAGAGGACGATGATGATGATGATGACGACGCAGAATCAGAATCAGAAGAAGAAGAAAATGAAGATCAAGTTGAAGATGACGAACAATCATCAGAAAAAAACAATGATGATTCAAGGAATTCTTTTCTCGAAGAAGCATCGGACAATGAAGAACGCGAAAATGAAGATTCTATGTAAGTCTTATAAATTAGGTTCTTTAAGTATCTTCTAAAAATGAAAAGACAAGAACGTAATAAATACATTTTTAACAATCTTCCGATAAAAGCTCCTATAAAAAAGTCATGGGATTTTACGTAGTTAATAAAATATACAGGAATTATCTCTTGAATAATTCAAAGACTGGCTTTTATCACTCAAATGAGAAAAAAAATCGACTTAACTTTCTAAAAAAGAATTTATGAATATTCTAGTTCAAAATTAGACACTTCGAAAAGTGATTCAATCAACGATATAACAACAAATATTCATGAGAAAAAATCTCTCGCCGAACGGAAACAATATCTAAGCATTGGTACTTCACGAATCATTTGCGTTCTCTTTTTTCTTTGTCTCAATAAACGTTCTATTTTCTATTGATCAGATTCCGGCCATATTCAATCCGAATCTCCATCGCCGATCGATCTTTCACCGTCATCAATATCACCATTGAATCCACCAGTAGTTCCATCGACTCGAACTGAATCCTACACATCTGTAAGCATTTAATTCTTCTTTTTTTTGCTTAATACACTCAAAAGATTGTCTCTTTTCTTAGTCATACTTTCGGGCACCTTGCCCTTTATGTGGTGGATCGACTTATGAGGAACATTTGACAATTGAAATAGCGAAACAATTCTATCATAAAGCGTGTCTTCATTGTCATTCATGCGAAAAACTACTAAAAGAAAATGAATATAACTTTCATGATTTGAGTTCAGATGGTCGTCGACAATTTTATTGTATATTACATTATTGTAAAAGTCGTCTCAAACAAGTCAAATCAACATTAGCAACAGCTACTGAACAAGGTCAGTAAAGATTGCACAACTATTATCTATTATTAGCGGAACTAATTTTCTGAAATTGAACGAGACTAAATCTAATTATTGCTGTTTTTTTTTGCTCTACACTATAGAACACCTTTCGTCAACGAACCAATCACGTTCGAATAGAAATGCACAATCGCAATGGAATCAAAATCTTCGTTTATATCCTTCGTTAAAAGATGCATTAAGTCCCAAACCACATCCGCTCAATCTAGTTAACATACCTGAAAACGAACGAAAACGTCAAATGATCGGCTTCGAACAAGTCAATCAAACAGTTTCGAAAGAAAACGTACTTTCAATGTCGCGAAGTCACACATTCGACGAAACTCTATCGAAACAAGAAAACATCGAGTCTCAACAAGCTTCTTACGATCTAAGTAAACAACGATTTAAACGACGTGGACGAAATCGCCCGTCATCACCGTTACCACAAGCTGTCTACGAAACGAACCTCTCGACAAACATTGAAACGAATCCAAATTCGACATTAAATCGAAAGAAGAAACGAATTCCTGTTTCACAAACGATTCAAACATCGACATCGTCGTCGGTCTCATCCGATGATGAACGACAACGAGAATTTAAACAAAAAGAACGCATTCGCTTTCGACGTTCGCAAGAAATTCAACGACAACTCGATGAACTCGAAGAAAAACGCTTTGACTTAGACAAACGACATAGCCTAGCCAGACAACATCTAAGTAAATCACATAAAAGGCAACAACAATAATAAAAAGATGACTTTTCCAACTATCTATTTTCAATAGATTCTTTATCCACAGATGAAAAGAACAGAAACTATTGGGAAAAAGAATGTCTTTGTATTGTTCGCGAAAGAGCAGCATTACAACGTTCTGAAGAGGAACTATCTATGGTGAAGAAAAGTTTAACACTAGACAACGAACGTGCGAAAGCTGAAGATGAATACAGAAAATTAACTCTCTTATCAGGTAGGATTTAATTGACAACAAATACCATTGAACTCCGACATCCTAAGAACAGAATTTATTTTTCCTCTACGTTATCCTCAGACACACAACTCATATAGTGACAGCCTAAACTCTTCACTAAAGATAGATATATAGTAGTTTAGCACTTATGACCTCGAATTTTCCTGTTATTACTTTTTAATCTCCGACAAAACCAATATGACCTCGATCGAGAAAGAAAAAAGTGCCTTTTTTTAATATTGAACTTATTAATCCCTTTTCAATTGAATTATTTTGTTTACTATATAGATGATCAAAAATCACCGGCAGATAAAAAACGTGAAGAAGATTTAATCAATTTAATTTCGAAGTTAGTTCATGAAAAAGATCGTTTAACAACTGACCTCGATCAAATACGATTAAGGTAAGAAAAAAAAAATCGTCGAACTCTACCGATCTCACAGATTCAAAAATCGAGTACTACATATACAAATCTATTGTTTTATTCAAGGAGTTTTAGTACGATTTTCTAAAGGTGAGAATTGAGGGTGTTTTGCTGTCTTATCATGAATCCATCTTACCTGTTGTTCGTCAATTTAATATTGTTCTCTTATGTCTAGTTTGCGTGCTTGTGAACAATATCAGTCTGTACGTGTTTCACGACTATTTTCTTTTTCGCTCAATTTTTATAATTATTTTTTTTTCTGCCCTGCTCTTCAATGTTCATCTAGAAGAAAGCAAACTATTCAGCAAAATCATATTCTTTTATTTTCTTAGGGAAATCCAAGAAGATCAACATCTCCAGCAAGCCTTTCAAAAACATGGAATCAATCATCAGACGACGAAGTTACTCAACTCTGATATTCTTAAAGACATCATTTAAATCGCCTTATAGAAATATATTTTTTGTATTAAAAACCAGATGCAACAAAACCAAACCAAATATGTGAATCAGTATTTTTCCGAATACATGTTTCCATTTGTTTATTTCGAATTTTACATATATAATTTACACATATACTGATATCGATCGAAATTAAGCATATCCATGCATTTCTTTCTTTCTTTTTTTTCTATCTTCTACTCTCGCTATAAATTTTACAGTACATTGTTTGTTTGTTTGTTTGTTTGCCAGTTGTTTCTTGTTGATTATCGGAACGAAATGATTCTATGAAAATGAGGAAAAAAATACAAAAAAAGCAGTTTTTTTTATTGTGCTTGTTATTTGGGCTTTGTAATTCAGTTTTTTCTTCTATTCAAATAAAAAATTCTATTAATTCATCGAATAAATGAGATTGTTTTTATGCATTTTTTTCTTCTTTTTGTTTTCTATGAAGTACTCTAAACAAGATAATAAATACCGAAATAAATCAATTAACGTAAGATTTTATTCTACGATGTAATTTTCTTATTTACTTGCAAGAAAAACATAAAGAATAACGCAGACAATTCTTTTTTAATATAAAAGTAGATTCATAAGAGTGTTTAATTAATTATCGAATACGTTCTCAGCTGGATTAAGTACTTCAATAAAATAAGATTTACAGTAAACATTAGAAGTCATCATATTTTCCTCGAGAAAAAATAAATCATGCTGTTTTTTTTTAGGGTGAGCATTATTTTTATGCGTGAAAATCAGAGCATGTACCCAGAAATTATGCAGAGATTTATTCAAAATTTCATCCCAGTATGGTTAAAGTTATAAACATTCAATTTCCTGACAGCATATGAAAGTTTCCGTCGCATATTAATCGTAGAATATGGAAATGTTAGAAACAAATCTGTGATTATTTTTTCATTTGCACTGATGAGAATATTTTCATCTTCCAATACAGATGTTACATATACCATTTGTTTTTTGTTTTCAATTAGCTGTTGTTGGATCGTGTAATTCGATACTGTTCAAGCAAACGTTAAAAATCATCTTCTCCGTCAACAGTCAATACTTTTTCATTTAGTAGTAATTCATTCGCTCAACATGTAGGTCACTAGTTTGTGTTTCTATACGTAAGGATTTTCGTTGTTCTTTCGCAGAGGTCGGTCGATAATCGAATGAAATGAGTAATACAGTGTTTTTATTGTCAATAAAAAGTCTTATAATACAGAAAAGAGAAACAAAATGAAATGATTAACTCTTGAAACGCCAGGATGATGACGAAAGACTTGCAGTTATCGGTCGATTATCCAATTTTTGTACGAATTTTCTGAAATCAAACAAAATATGAATTGCATATTAGTCATTGAACAGTTTAAGAATACAAACTTGCAATCATACTGAGATATTTCATCGAATATAATTCGAATATCTTCATCAGAAAATACACCATGAATTTTCTATTCAAAATAGAAGGATACGTAATTATGAAGGCTCATTGAAAAGAAAATACCGCATCGATTTCTTGTTTGAATAAATCAAAATCAGTAATTCGTTCGTCATTATTCTCATTTTTACCGGTCGCCAAAGTAAAAAAGAACTCATTCAAATCAATATGAGGTCGTCGTTGTAAAAGTATATATAACCGTTCGATTGGTGTCGGTACTGATCGTTGAGCATTTTTCACTAATGGCATTTGCAATTTCGCACCAATTAAAATTTCTAATTGAGGATATTTTTCTTTGACTTGATTGTAAAGTTCTCGAAAGTCACTATTCTTTTTAATATTCTATAGAAAATAAATTTAAAAGAAAACAAACAACTGATTTGCTTTTGTTTTCGATGAAATTTTCTCTACTGATATATCGATAAGTTTCAATTTATTCGGTTCAACATTCTTGCCAATCAATGGTTTGATAATAGCATAACATCCAGCTGATTCCAATGGATTGCCAGTTAACTAAATAGACTCTAGTCCGTAGATATTTATGAAAAATATTAAATTCGAATCGTACGTTAATTGTTTGAAGACATTCACTTTTAACAAGACCTCGACCAATATGTGTAGCTGGTTCAGCAGTTAAACGATTATAACTATTAAAAAAAAAACAATTCGAATTTGATTTATACTATCCAAAAAATAAACGCAATGATTAGATCTACCTTAAATCAAGTTGAATCAATGTTTTATTTTCTTTGAGAGCTTGATACCAAGCAAGACCACATTCACCACCACTTAATCCATTATGAGATAGATCTAATATTTGTAAACCGTCGTTTTTCTATTTAATAAAGCATCTCAATAAAAAAAAACAATCGCATTCATTGACAAAGATTTATTTACTAGAATTCCTTTGATTAATGCAACGGCACCTTTTCTATTAATTGCATTCCATTGAAGATCAAGAATTCTCAATGACGTATTTTCTTCGAGTGCATAGCCTTCATGTTTTAATATGCAAAGAAAAATCTTTCTTTTCGACTAATAAAATCAATCCTACCGAAAGAAAATCCACTTTCTGATTCGAATTTATTTTCTGCTAGAGACAACGTATGCAACCGTCCACTATTCTATAAATAAATTCCTAAGAACATAAAATTGTATTTTCACTACTCACAACAATCACTTCTGATAGTAAACTAGCACATTTATCATTTAATAAATTTCCTAAAATTACAAAAATCTAAATTTAATTATCTTCATTCATTTACTATGTTACCATTGAGTTTTAATTTTTCGATCAAAACATGACTTTGTTTAAATAATTCGCATAATTCTTTTATTCCATCGATTGTTATAAAATTATACGAGAGATTTATATCTGTCAACGCACAATTATCACGTAGAATATGCGATAAATAAACAATGCCTTCATCGCCGAGACCATTATTTGATAAATCAAGTTCAGTTATAGATTGATTCATCTTAACGAGAACAAATCAAACTCAAGAATTTCTAATTAATTAACTCAATGTTTATTTTCTTACGGTTAAACTCGGAATAAAACTTCGCATACTTTTCGGTCCTAAACCATAGAAACGTAATGATAATTGCTTTTCTCGATAATTGTCCATGTATTTTTTGACAGGTACGATATTTTCCGTTTCACAAACATGTTTATATACGGTTATGCACATATCTTCATCGATTTCCTGGATATCATCTTCAAAATCGGTATCATAATCACTTTCGAATGAGAAATTAGTTGATGTTGAACTTGATTGAAAATCAGAATATAGTTTCGACGCTTCGAGACCACCTGTTCTCGGACGATTTTTTTTAATAGTAGCATCTTTATTTAAAGTTCGATCTAATTTCTATTGAAAAAAGCAAGAAGAAAGAAAATCGAATGATTGATACATTGTTTTCTACGAAAAAGCCTACTCGATTGAGATTAACACTTAAAGGTCGAACAAGCTGAATCGGATTTTTGAACGTTTCTACGCCACGTCTGTACATATTGTAATTTGCAAATAATCGAATAAGAAAAGAGAGAGCGAGAGAAGGGGAGAAAAACGAACGCAATCTAACATTTCTATGGTTTATTATGAATTCATTTCAAAGACCATAGAGAAGAAGAAAGTGTATGATTAATTAAGTTTTCTTCCGTAGAAGACATAGAAAAAGAATAATATGAATTTGAATGTGTCTTTTTGTTTATTATCAACAAGAAAATCTATTTCATTGTGATCAATACAACCATCTTTCGAAATATTATTTTGACAATCAATAACTTATCACGTTAATGTCGATATTTTGCTATATTTATCGTAGACTTGTTTTTTTTCTCGTTGACATATTTTACAAAACATTAATCAGAAAGAGAAAAGAAACAGTTTAGTGTGACTTTGCTTAATTAAAATCGAAGTTTTCAGATTTATCATTTGATATTGAGGAAAAAAGACAAAATAATGATTGGAGTGTCAATTAAAGATGAATATCCGTTTCTACGTTCTTGTCTTTTCTTTTTCGTAACAAAATCATACAAAAAAAACGATGAATGTGTATCATCAAAGACATGCATAGTGTTCCGCATGAGAAAAAAAACCAACGTTTTTTTACGGTTTATTCTTTATATATATCAGATAGAATAGGGGTTGTCCTATGTCAAGGCTTTACAGGTATTCATTTGATGCACTAACGATACAAACGACGTTGAAAAGAAAAAAATATATATCGTACACATTTATCTCTGATTAGTATATTTCATACTGTCAAATGAGTAACTATCGTAAAGATAATGCCAGTGCACCATCATTATTAATATCAGCGCATTGTTCAACAATTCAACGTAAAGCAAAAACATTGGATGTTCAAGAATTATCATCGATATTAGATGATCTTGTTCGAGAATTGAATGTATCAACGATACGTTTGGATACATATTTAAATTCGTTGAATAAAATTGTTCGACTTTTGAATTCATCGTTTCCACCGAAATTAGCACAAATTCCGTCGCATTATTTTTTTATTATGGTTCGAAATACGATTCGAAATTTTCTTCTTCAATTAGCAGCAACAAAAAAATTAAATCCCGATGAAGTCTATGTTCTTCGAAATTGTGCTCTATTCATTCATCATTTTATCGAGAAAATTTCTGATGTTTCGAAAGTTTTACATTGGATCGTTGATGCGACATTCGTCGATTCATTAGGTAATATTCTTGGTCGAATTAAAAAAGTATCGAAAAAAAAACAAAATACACAAGCTGTTAAACAAATTGCACGTCTATTGAATATCTTCTGTCTCATACAAGAACGATTGCCAGTTGATTTACATCATAGTTTATTCATACGTTTATTACAGCCGACTATTGATTGTTTAACATCGTCGACCTATTTGAAATTATTCGAAAATCTTCAAGCAAATGCAGATTCATTAGCAGAAATCGAGAAATTATATTTAATTAAATGTCCATATTTTCTTACGACTTACGCCGGACCAAGTATTGTCGAAGCAATCGAACAAGTGCTCGATGTTATGCTACCACGTTACGTTTCAATTCTCGATAAACATGTTCAAACAATCAAACAATGGAAACGTCCTATGATGCGTGCAATGCATAATCTAATTATTACAATAATCTATGCCGAAGGTTTCTTTGGTACTTATACAAAAACTGATACATTTCAACAATTGATTAAACATCTATTAACAATACTCGATCAACCGACATTAATCCAACGAATTCAACCGAATTCGAATAACGTCGAAACTTTACTAATCGATGCTGTTCTAGTTGTTTTTAGTGTTCTAGTTTATGAATCAAATGCATTAGATTTTATAAAAAAATGTAAACCAATTGAAATCTTTCGAAATTTAATGAAAGTTTCTCATGAAACAATTCCATTGAACGCACAAATGATGCTCGCTTATACGATTAATGATCGAGATATGAAAACATCACAAGATGATCTCGTACGTTTACTTTCAACAACGTTCAATCTACTGAAAAAAACTATTGATAAACAACAACAAGAAGTTAATTTAAACGCAAACGTAAAACAAGAGAATATCGAGAGAAATATTATTCAACTTTTAGAAACTTTGAAAGGTTTATCACAGTACGAACAAATTCAAGAAGAAATATTCAAACAAAATATGACTTTGTTTTTAATTGAATCGTATAAGAAATTAGATGGTCTATCACGACAAGTTCTACTTGAATGTCTTTGGAAATTGTCTTTTAATGAACAATTAGCTCAACAAATACGTGAACAAAATGAATTTATTCAACTATTAACAAATTTACCAAAGCCTGCTCAAGATGTCGCACCTCAAAATGCTCTTCGTCGTTCGACTAGTTATAGTAGTCGACGAAATAGTATGAGTGCATCATTTGTAGAAGCAACTAATCATGAAATACAAAAGGTAGCTGAAGGAATTCTTTGGAAAGTTATCAAAGGTAGATAATCATGTACATAAATTGACAAGTTTTGAATTGTTTCGTTTGATTTTTGTATCAATTAGAACCACAGTTGCGAGAGAAAATAATTAAACAACGAGAAATTTCCGATGGTGATGGTCTTTCTCAAAAATTCAAATACGATCTAATGATTTCTTCTTCTACTGCCGATAAAAATATCGTTGAAAATATTCGACAATTGCTTGTTAATGAAGGCTATAACGTATGGTTTGATAGTAATCAAAATCACGGACAAGGTAGTAATGTGAATAGTGAGTATAGTTTTATCATTGAACAATTGACCTTCAATAATAAACGTATCTTGATCAGTGTAATATGAATGATAGAGAAAAGGAAAGAAATGATTATCTTTCGAAATCATCGAAAAAAAAAATCAAATTTGTTCTTTATGTTTAGTTATGGAAACAGTTATAGAAACTATCGATAATTCTCAATTTGTGATTATATGCTTATCAGATTCGTATAAACGCGATAGTTTTTGTCAGCAACAAGCTGAATATGCATTGCATTCTAAACGAGAACTTCTTCCAGTTATTGTAAATAAAGGTTATAAACCTGATGGTTGGTTAATTTCTTTAATAAGTAATAATGCTCCGATTGATTTTGGTTCATCGAATTTTAACTCTGCGTCAGAAATGCTCATTAAAGAAATTAAACAAAGACAACAGAAAAATCAGCAAATAGATATGACAAAAGTTACTTCAACACCAGGTACGAATATTTCTACTGGTCAAGTCAATACCAATAAACGGCAAGAACCTGCTAACCAATTATCTCGAAATATTAACAGACAACAATTTCAGCAATCTGAAATCACTACACCGATACGACCAGGAACAGCTAATTCAGTTGCATCCGATCTATCGGTTAGTACAGTAACAGAACAAAATCAAAAACAAAGAATACATTCCAATGGATATATTGACCCAAATTTACGCTATCAACAACCACAAATACAACCACTACCGAGATCGATTTTAAAAGTATCTCCACCAGCTTTTGCACCGATGAATCCACTAGTTAATACGGAAATGCACCGACAACCACAACAACAGACAGTACCTTCTGCAACACAAATATCAGAAAGAAAAAACGTTCCAACTACTTCTGAGAATAAAGAACAACAAGAGTCATCATCATCATCATCATCATCATC
>ERZ778027.1045-NODE-1045-length-52392-cov-11.271242_pt1 | contig 52392 bp, 70 predicted proteins | sample MGYA00375757_ERZ778027 | MGnify/ENA primary metagenome ERZ778027 (study PRJEB29350, sample SAMN05389817) | bioreactor metagenome | isolation source: Ammonium sulfate bioreactor | place: South Africa: University of Cape Town | collected 2014-02-18 ...
CATAAAATTTTGTAAAACGGCGTTGTGCACTTTGATAAAGTATTATAAAAAAAATCAAGATACTATCTTAATAAATTTTTATTATAGAAATTTATTCAGATATACTAAGTAAAAAAATATCTTTTTTCATTAAATTGAATTCGAGGATCATGAAATGTATTTCCCAGATGAATTCAATTCAACTGACTTTCAAAATGTTTCCATGAATTTTTCAATTGTATGAAAATAAAGTAAATTGCTAGCAGAAATTTATGTATCAGAGATCATCGTTTTAGTAAAAATTGGTTCAAATTTGACATTTGTCATGACCTTCATTTAGCTTTCAAAATTAATATGAAAAATCATTTTCCATTGAAAAAAAAGTAACAACAAAAACTCTATTAAGAAATCTCGTTTCTTCCCCTCATACATATATTTAAACAAAAATAACAAATCAATATTGATTTATGTGTATAATATATACGTATATTTGTTTTCAAAAGTCTAAACAAAACGTCGTCGTTTAATATTCATTGTATTTGTTGTGCAATCATTTTCATCTGATATTTGTGTCCACGTATAATTAAATGAACGTTTATTATCTGTTGTTGATAGTTGAGGATAAGTTTTAACTTGAAAATAATCCGATGGTGCATGACAAACAAATGAAAGCGAATTTAACGAACGTGGATATTCTTCATTTGGACCTGAAATCGAAATGAATCATTTTTTCTTTTTTAGTAAAAGATTTTCTCTCTCGCGTTCTACCGATTGAATAACCACTTGGTTCGAATTGAAAATTATTCGTCGAAGATTTGACACCGGTTGGTAATAACCAAGTTAGAAAAGCAAATGCATTGACGTTTTCATCTTGAAAAAGAGCGCGTATTTGAGCGTAAAAACACGAGAGATTCGAGTCGATTAAATATACAATATCGCCAACTTCAAAACGACGTCCCTTCAAAAACAAAGCAAAGATCAAGATTTCAATTGAAAACGATGAATACCTTTGAGTATAAAACATCAAATAGTTTAAAAGTTGTTGATTGAGATAAACATTTTTCTGGCTAGAAAAAAAAACAATGATTTCAATGAAAATGAAGATATCATTTTCGATCGTACTTTTTTAGCCTTAAACGCGATTGTTTTTCGATTTGAACGAAGTGTTGGTTGTTGTCTCGTCGAAATCTTAATCGAGATTTGAGATTTGTTGGTTGTGTCATTGGGTTTTGCCCGTTTGTTTTTAAGAACTGTCGACGATGTTGTTGACGATGACGATGAAATGACTTGTTCATCTTTTGTTAATTGATTGGAAATTTCTTCGATATTTGTATCGATACGTTTTAATTTACAGAATTGATTTGAACTTTTCGAATCTCGAAGAAAACAATTATTACAAAGAAGAAGATCCCGAGCTGGCACGCGCCAATAAATCGATATCATCGTTTCACATTGATGACAACGAGGATGTCGTGGATCGATTCTTGAAAAGCAAAATCAAAGAATTTCGATCGAATGAAAAACAAACATTCTTACGCCGATTGTCGTTGATGCCGAGACATTTTCGAAGATGTTTTCTCTCTATGTCTATCAAAATTTCATTAGAAATGTGTGCATTCAAGTATTCTTTTCTTTTTATTCGAGAGCTATTTGACAAAACAACCAATCGATTATTTTCACGATAGAGTTCGCTACTAGCGAGAAAATCGTCACGGAGAAGGAACTTGTTCAGAGAGAGTTTTAGCGAAATGTTCGATATCTGGCGAATATTTAAATCGTCGGAAGCTAGCAACTAGATTGTACGCCCATTCGAATTGTAAATTTTCATCGTCAGAAAAACGACGTTTGAAATAAATATGTACGTAATCGATTAAGGAACTTTTTTTTGCAGATCGTTCGGTATCGTAAACGGTTTTCTATGGAGAAAACAAAATGTTGATTGTGGACAAAGAATAACCGAACGGACTTGTTTCCATATATCTTCGATCAAAAGCAAAACATCTCGTTTCATGAAATGACGATTTCGAACATTTGATGTTGTTTGAAGAAAAGCAGGAATCGATGGATCGAGACCAAGACCGAGAAAATAAACGATATTATTATACTAAAAACTCGAATTTTCTTCTCGAAAGATAAATTTAGAGTTTGTTTTACAGGATCATTGCCTCCAATGATTTCGTTAAGTAAGATATCGACGAGTTCATTACTCGTCTTTCCAATCGATAGTTCATTCCAACGTTCGACTCCACCTTCAACTACTGATGCACATCGATCCCATTTCGGACTGAAATCAAGTTTTAATTTCAAATATTTTCTTCTATCAAAATGGATTTTCTACCGAGGTGTGAGCGTTGCTCGATAAGTTTCGCATAATGTGAAATATTTATCTCGATCTTTAATCAAATCTTCCAATGCATCTTTTAATGCACTAAAGAGAAACATTGATTTTTCAAGTTTCATTCGAAATAAATTAACTTGTATTGAGCCTTTGCATTGCGAAAGTTTTGTTTTAATTTTTCCGATGTTTTGACTAATTCTTCGTGTGTTTGTTGAAGAGCTAGATATTCATTTTTCGGAACAAAATCTTTGTTGTCTTCTTTTAATTGATTTATTCGACGTTCAGCTTCAGCACAATCCAAACGACATCGTCTATAAATCTCAACTAGGAATTTTTCATTTATTTTATTTAATTTTTAAACCGAATCGCAACACGAAGTAAAACCGGATCATCGAGTACAGTATCTGATATTGTTTTACTGGCCAAACTTATTTTCAATTCGTCAACAGGAGAAGTAGCCATGAAATCTAATTAGATTGTTCGACAAATTTTATTGTTTCATTAGCTTTTTTACATAATACAGAGAAAAACAACAAGTAAAAGCGGGTTTGCGTGTGTGTCGTACTATATTCATTCTACTTTTTCCTTCCATATAAATGAGATCGATCTTGTTGCGTAGTTTTTTTCTCAATATGATGGCATTTTGTCTATTGAACATGGTTCTTTTAAGAAAATAGTTGCTTTTTACCTTTATTTATTTTTTAGTTTCGAGTTGTGTAATTTCAATCGATATAAACAAGAAAAGAAAAGTCAACGACACATCCCATTGTAGAAATGAATACAATATTATCATAAGTGTCTTGCATTAGTAGATAAAGAGTTCAGTTGTTCTGCAACGCGTAGTATGATATTTGGAAAAATTGATTTCAAAACACGAATAAATAAAAATTAGTTGCATGAAAACTTCTTTTTCTTCTTTCCAAAGTGTCGATATATTGATTATTGAGCAATTAACATGCATGACACATGTGTACATCTGTGCAAATACAAATTCAAATCTTCCCACTGGATGAGTGAATTAACAAGACACTCAATAGATACATGATTACATCACCCAAAAGAAATAAGAAAAAGAGAAAGAGAGAGAGAGAAGGAGAATCTTGAGTAGTACAGAAGAACTCCATTAATGCAAATCTTTATTTATTAAAGTACTTTCGTCTCTTTTTTTTCGAGATAAATATTGTAATCTGTTTAACCAGGTACAGAAGAAGACGATGAGGAGGAGGAAAGCAAGAGGCGCCCTGTTGTGATAATTGATTACAACGAGGACTAGTAGTCTGAGCAGATTAGTCTATTAATTGTCGATCATTTTTCTTTTGCGTTGAAGAAAACATCTAATAAGTATTGTTAGGTATGCATACATCGTACACATATGTCGATCGATCTGACTGTTGATGCATACTGTTCATCGATGATTGCAAATGTTTGGATGTATCTGTCATATTCTACGGGTCATATGATGACCAAGGAGAAGTGCAAATAAGATCAGACTCATGGTACATTGAATTGATGAAGAATGATTAGATGATAAAAGGCGTTGCTGTTGAGTATGATGTTGAAATGCGCCTGGAAATACAAAACAAAAAATGAAAAGAATATTATATCAATGACGACCTTGATTTAAACAAAAAAAAGAACAAAAGAAAAATTCTGTTTTATTTCAGCGAACCTTTTTCTACCATAAGTTTAGCGCTTCGTCTTTGTCTTTTGTATGTGCACGTCCAAACACCAGAATGATAAGGTTGAGCATGGCGTATAATTAATTGTGATTTCGAAAGATTCTGATTGGATTGATATCTTTCGTGAATATCATAATGATGATGATTGTATTTATATGTATGATTAATACTTGAAAAATGCCATGTTATTGATGAAGTATTGATATTATAAATTGTACAATCTAATTCAACAAATGAACCTGGTTCGACATACAAACGCGAAGGTTCAATTGTCATTGGTATTTGTATTTGTAAAGAGATTTTAATTGATACACTTGCACGACGATTAGATATTTTACATTCGTAGATACCCTCGTCGGATTGTTTGATGTTAGAAATTTCTAAATTCCAATATGAATGTTGAGTTGATGTTGAATATGACGAAACGAAATAACGTTTGTCGGAATAAAAAACTTGTTCGCCGACAGTTAATGGTAAATAAGTCGATGTATTCGGATCGTATTTAAGCCAAGTAACATGATGATGACCTAGATTTTGTACATAACATGTTAAAATAGCCGTTTCGGAGAGATTCAATGTTTGATTATAGGGTGAAGTTAAAATTCGAGGAAATTTTGTTGAATGAACAGCTGTTATCAATCCATGAATCATTATCATTAGGTGGATGGCTAAAAAACAACGCAGTGAATAAACAATGGATAAAAGAGATGAAGTTGATCCGCTCACGTTTACTGATTCTACTCAGCATTGCATATAATGGCTAATGATGACAAGACTGAATGTAAACGAAGGGTCAATCATACAAACAAAATATTCGTGGCATTTTTTTTTGTTCACATAGAATTAACCTTTTGTATGTGAGAAAAAGAAGACAATGGATATATACGTATATGTATATAACTATCAACACAATTCTTTCTCGAAATGATATGGATTAATTAAGTTCGAACCTCAATGTGACAAGATAACAGAGACAATATAGTCATCTATCACAATTAGTTTGTTGCTCATCTTCTCACTAACAGAGAGACATTGATGAATTGTACAGATGTCTTGTTATCACAGGGGAGAAGAAGAGGAATGACATAGCTTTCATTAACGTTCAGACTCATTTATTATCTTATCTCGAAACGAAATAGAAAAAAAAATGAACGTGGAGAAAAACGATTAACTTACATAGAAATGAATTGCTTGTTGAAGACATAATTAAAAAATAAATAAAATTTAATAAGCTACATTTTAACTAATTGTTGCATGTTATTCATTTCTTTTTTATTCTCTCTTATGAACTAGAACAAATGATTGAATGAACGGCGAGAAAGTGATAGACAGAGAGAGAGAAAGAGAAAGTGAAGGAAAGAGAATAGCAAAAAGGGAAGAGAGAAAGAGAGGATTATGACAAGCTAAGCAACTTGTTCATTCTCCTTTCTCTCTTCCCTTTTAATAGAAACTTCTGGCTAATGGCATTAGCAACTGAATAGTTGAATGTATTGAAGAAGAAGACGATTAGTACATAAAATAAAACAATGATATTCTTCACTTAAAGAACGTTAGCAGGTGTCTTGGGCTTTTGTCACTTTTCAATTATATGAGTCAATAAAAAAAAAAGAGAAATTGTTTGACACATAGACAAAATTAATTGATCGTTTTTCTTTTTTTTTGTTGCTCGATCAAATTCAAACAAGGAAGTCACTGGTTCAGTGATCTGCATTCATTATTAGTTGCTCTGTCTAACTATGAAATTCAAATTACATCATTGAAATTGTTGCATTGTTAACGCGAATCAAGTGACTTTGTTGTTTTATGATCAACAAGTAGTGTACATATGTATATCAAGGACAGAAAAGATCAATCGTATCATGTTGAAGCAAGTGTCATTTATTCTTATCGACCTTTTTTCTAGGACGTATATAAAAAAACGAAGAAGAAGAGTGAAAGATGATTTTTTATTGTTCAAATTTTATTAACAATTATCTGCTGGCGTGTATATACAAACACAGATTTATTTTAAACGATTTCGAAAAAGTGGACTAGCTGGTGCCAAACGTAATGGTGGATTGTTATTGTTATTGGCAGATGATGAACGAGGTGGATTATTATTTGTTGAAGTCGTTGGACGAGATTTTCTTTGGACGGAAGTTGTTTTTTGTAATGGACGAGTTTGTTTATTGATTGCTGATTGAACTGGACGGTTGGAAGCAGCTGCTACATGACGACGAACATTTTCTGGTCGTCTAAAGAAAAAACTTGAATGTTTATTGGAAAGAATTTTTAATCCGAACGAACCGCTGTTGTGTTTGTCGAGTGAGATTGTCATTCTTTCGATTTGTAGTCGAGCTCGGCAGAGGATCGATCACTGGTCGTTCAATTGGAAAATCTTTTGAGATTCGTTGATTGATCTAAAGATTCGATTTAGAAGAAAATCTTCGTTGAAAAGAAAAAAACAAACTCTTCTTGCTCGAATCTGTTGCGTTTGATCATGACGAATGATCATTTGGATTTGTTCATGAATCGAATATTCATGAAATATCGCGTGAATTTCATCGAGAGTCTCTTGAACCTTAAATTAAAAAAGCACAAATTTTGATTTCAGAATTAAGAAATTGATTTACTTGTTGAATTAATTGATCGATGATGTTGATATCATCAGGATCGAGTTTAGTTTTTGTTTGTAAACATTGTGTTTGAAAGTCAACAGCGAATTTTCTCGTATCCTGTTGAAGTAAAAAAAAAAGAACAAAATTTATATTCGAATGAAAATAAGAGATTACATTCAAAGTTTGGATTAATCCTTGGACATGGTCAGTTCGAAGTAATCGTCGAATTAAATGACCTTTGATAAATGCTGGAAGTTTATCAGCAAGAATCTCTCGAGCTTCTTGATGCGTAAATCGACCTGAAGTTTGAGGAATCGAAAAAGTCAATCGAGCATCTTTGACATTTTGAAATGGATTTTCATGTTGTTGTTGTTGTGGATCGAAACCTTCGCTATGAAGACGAACGTATTCAGGTTTAGTGTTGACTAATTGAGGTTGAGAATGATGATGATCATCTTCTGATGAAGCTGAATTTTCTAGTGTGTACGTATTTCGACGAGATCGATCAGCATAACGATGAAGTGTTCGTGTTGTCTTAGGAATGGGCGGAGATTTTGCTAATGGATAAACCATATAGGTCGATGTTTTTAATTGTTCGTTTTCATTTGATCGGCCAATGCTTTTACTTGGATCGATCCATGTGGTACAATGATCCAGATCGTCTTGTTCATCAGCTGAGGTATCTGGTTCGATGGCTTGAACTTCTTTTCTTATTGAATTACCAGTTGTTGTCAAAGGTTCTTCGAGTGTTCGATAGAATGATGAAATATTAGGTTTATGAGATAATTCTTGTACAAGATCTTCCATAATCTGTTCGAACTGAATAGAAATTCGATTAAATCAAGTGGATTTTGTTGAAGTTTCTCTTACAGTTTTGGTTTTTCGTTCTTCACGAATTCGTTTTCGATCAGCGAGATATTTAACTCGATAGTTTTCCAATAACTAAATGCAAATAACTTCAATCACAAAGAATAGAATAAAAAAGACGCTACAAACTTCATGATCATTCGGTGATAGTAAATTCTCATTGATATCACTAAATGGATCGTCATCAAGAAGTGAATTCAATCTTTCAAGAAAATTTTCCATCTAAAACAAAAGAGTTTTTTTAATATCTATTCGTTTTTGTTGCTAAGAGCAAGAAGTAGAAACTTGTTTTTAGTTTTCTATTCAATTTATTTCTAAATGAATTCAAGTGAGACATCACTTTATTTTCTATTTTCTTTCATTATCAATCATGAACATGTTTAGTACTCAAAGCATTTCCAGTGCCCATAGAAGGTCGAGGTAAACGTCATTTCGAACAATTTGAAAGTTTATTTTACGTTTATATTCAGATGACTTTTTTTCTGTCGATCCCAAATCATTTACTTACGAACAACTCAATGTCTACAAAAAAGAAATCGTGCAATGTACGAGAAGAAAACGAATCTGTTAATCTCTTTTCTGTTTTTCTCTTTGTGTTCAGTAATCAAATCAGAAAAGGCTAATCTCGAAAAAATGAGAAAATATTCTAATGCACGGATTAAGATCTGTAAGTGAATTTTGATTAGATGAGAATGCCGATCTTCAAATGAAGATTTTAGACAATCAAGGAATTGAACTTGCTCAACAAACTCAAATGAATTCGAATCGTTTTCATTCACCCATGAAAATCGATTCAAATTCATCGATGAGTAACATCGATCCCAAATGTCTAACAAACACCCAATTACAACTCTGTAAAAAAGACATTCGATGAATCAAAAAAAAATCTTTTTTCCTCTCTCTCCAGATATTCAAGGAATAACTGAAGAGATTCTCTATGAAAAAAGTCTCCTAACTGAACTCGAAAAGGAATCTACATCTCGTCTTGACATATGTAATGTGTTCATATGTCGATTTTAAAACGAAGAATATCTCTTTCTGTTTGTGAATTAGATCAACTCGGGCTTAGAACAGCTGAATTCGGTCGGTGCGAACGAGAAAGTGAATTTTTCAATTGTAATGTTATTTTTTTAGAATTAAGTATACGAAAAGAAAAATAACATATTCAATTGACCAAAACGAACAAACAAAAACTAAATATGTGCAAAACCGATCGGCGAATCACATGTCTCACAGAGACTGTTCATCAAGTTTCGTAAGAAAAGAAAAATAAATCAAATAACACGAAGTTTTCGTTCACGAACTTCTTTCGAGTTCACTATCACCTAGTCTTTCTTCATCGAACGAAAGAAATAATGATTCTTCATCATTTAACATTGCAACATCCTGAAAAAAATGAAAGAAATTTAATCTTAAAGTTGTTTTTTTCCGAAAATAAGATCGTATTCTATTACCCAATCCTCAGGATTTTCAGTTCCGAAGATTAAATCAAACGCTTCATCTAGATAAAACAAAAAATAAAAATCCGAGAAAACAAAAAACAAAAGGATCTCGAACTTTTCTCTTCCGATTTCACGTTACTCAATTCGACATGAACAAACGGTAGTGTTGTTTCATAATTATTCGACAATTTCACTCGTTTTTTAATCGTATTTGGAACGTGAACTACATCGTCCGATTTGCCTGTTTTAGTTAACATAATCGTTCGCGTAATATCTTTTGCATGTTGTAAATCAACTTTATGATAATTTCTCAAATGTCGATAGAGATTAACCGGACATGGACGATCACACGGGATATTTTTCACGAATTTTGTTAATTTTTTCAATTGAGTTTTTAAATTTCCATCAGTTGAACTTGTTGAATACGGACAAAGACATTTGTAAGGCACGATATCGATTTCATCGGCGATTGTCGTCGATGATGATGAATTCATCGATTCAGTTGATGATGAATTTTGAAATATATCATGAATGACTTCGGATTCTGTACCGGTACGTATTGCACGTATTAATCGAAGGGCTAATTCACCACTCATTTGATGATAATGTCTATGAAATGAAAGTTTTTTTTGTTTTTTTTCTGTCTAAAGATTATTCGTTTTCAAATCGATTCACTGACTGTAAATGAGCGAATAGAAGAAATTTTTCATTGACTTTCGTACAGGGAAGATTGAAAAATGGTTGTTCGTGAACGAATTCCGTTTTAGTCAATGGACAATAATGTCGAAATCTTCGATCGTCATTATAAATATTTCTAATTTCAAAAATTAGCAAAATTTCATTAGAACAAACTCTCAAAGTGACAACATACGGATTTGTATTGATAACGATATCGTCTTTTTGGAAAAGAATTATTTCTTGAATATCATTTTCAATTGATGATTTCTGTTTGCTTTCAATCGACGATGACATTATGGCTTTGACGATTTTTTTCGCTGATTTTATATTTAAATTATGTGACACACGTAAATGTGATAATAGTAAACATTGTTTTCGATGTCGACAATCGAAATTTTTTATATTATGATTGAAATTCGTTAGATTATAAACATTGGAAAAGCCATACGAAAATGGACATTGACCTTTGTGCCAATGGACAGAATGAGAGAATAATTCTTGTGTACTATTGAAGATTAATGGAGATTTTTTCTTTCGATTTGGATTATTGGAATTCATTCGATCGAGTACGATTTTATTTGCTGAAATGATTCTCAAAATAGAACGAGGAATGAAAACAAACAAAAAAACGCCGTTTACCAGCAGTGTTCGATAGGTTGTGTTTGTACATGAGATGTTTTTTCAGAGATATTTGTTCTGTTTTATCCGAACAAGGAAAATTTGGCATATTGAAACTAATCGAATGAAATAGCAATAAAAAAAGAATGTTGGTAATTTCGAAAAATGGATGATTTACTTTTTTTTAATTCCATATATTCCGTAGTGTGTTAGTGGACATGTACCTTCAAAACTGTGAATAATCTTTTCGCTCATTTCAATGTTTGTAATTTACGAAAGATAAACAGAAAACTGAATGATGATGATTTTTGAAAAGTAAAATATTAGAAAAACAGGCCAATTGAAGACAAGAAGGTTTCAAGTGGTATTTTTATTGGTTGAAAATCTCAAGCAATCAGAACGACGCCTCGAAAATCATCTGTCAGAACATATTAATCAACTGTCATTGCACATTTTAGGTAACATATGGTGCAAGTACATACCTACGTCGATATAAAAGCAAAGTATGTAGCATTGAATTTCAGATTTTACGCAGTTTTTTAGTCTTCAGGTGTGACATTCTTGAATTTTTTAGATTCCTCTCCTATTTTCAATGTCTACCCGTGCGGCTAAAAAAGCTAAACTTGAAGATTTACCAATCTGTCCTTATGGTATGAATCTCTTACTGCGAATTTCTTTTTCATAGAAACGACTAATTCATTCATTTTTCAGGTGGCAAATGCTATCGTAAGAACCCTGAACATTTTAAAGAATACTCACACTCTGATTCCACGTTGACTTCTACGAATAATGTTGAAACAAGTTTGTGTTTTTGAAATCAAATCCAATTCATTTCTTTGACAAACATCTTTCTTTAGCTAATAGCAAGACACTTCAGCCATGTCCATTCGGTGCTACATGTTATCGAAAAAATCTCCTTCATTTCGCTGAGTTTAGTCATCCATTTAATCTTCTCAACCCTCAAGATGCCGATAGCGATAATGATGATGATGATGAATCGACACAGAAACCGACTCCAACAACTAATAAGGGACAAAAACGTAAAGCTGAAAGTGAAGAAATTGCTGATGGAGATAAGACTGAAGAATACAATTCGGATGATGTAAGACGTTAAAAGAGAGAAACGATTGAAAGTATTTTCATTATTTTTTTTTGTAGGAAAGTGCGTATGATGTGAAGTTAGAAAAAACATTTTCGAAAATGAACGATGACGAAAAACGACTGATGATTGAACGCGTATGTTTAACAAGATAGAATCTATGTATCGTTTCAATTCGAATGTTTTAATTTAGGCTGTTGAATTGAAAGAGAAACTACAGGAAAAATTGAAAAAATCTCGTGAAGAAGCTGAAGAACGAAAGAAAGAAGTCGAGCAACTTCAGAATAAAGTACGTTATTTCACCATCGTGATGCAATAACCAATTTCATGATTTGTTATCTTATAGGTAACTGAAGGTGCAGTGTTGATGGAAGGTGAAGAAGATGTTTTGAAAGGCACACAGGTCAAATACTTCGAATTGTTTGCTGAACGAAATTATAAACAAGGTTCAGCATCGGAAATTCATTTTCGTTTGGCCGAATCTCAATTCTATCGTTTGCTGAGCGGTTATGCTACGTTCGTAGACAATCATTTTTCTTGCTCATATTTCGATTGTGTTTTCTTTTTCAGAGCAAAAGTACAGAAAGTCGAATATGTCTGCAATCCGAAATTGATCGAAAGATTCAAGTAAGAATATTTTCTTTTCTCAATGAATGTTTCTTACTGAGTTGTTGTTTTTTCAGCAAAGCACGAGAAGATTTGAAAGTAAAACGAGGTGTCGAACATTCGTATCCAGTACTGGCATTTCATGGCACAGCTGTAGCAAATATTCGACCAATCTGTGACAATGGTTTCAAAGTACCAGGTTAGTGAACTTGTTTATTGAATTTTTGTTCTATTTTCTAATTTTTAGGCGAAAGAGGATTCAAACATGCTACTGATTCGGGTTATTACGGATGTGGTTCTTATTTCAGCGTAAGTTTACTATTCATTCAATTTGACTCATCAATGAAGTGTTGCATTTAGGAATATCCTGGTTATTCGATGGGATATATCAAAGGTTCAACAAAATTACTATTGTGCCAAGTATTACAAGGCAAAGTAAGAGTTTGTTTGAATTATTTGATTAATTTTTAATGCAAATTTCGATATTCAAAGATCTATCAATGTACAAAATTGATTCACGGTGCTGGTCTCATGGATGTAAGAACATTGAAAACTATGATGTCTGATCGAATTCTTTCACGAATTTATCTTTAGGGTTATGATTCACATTGCTCGCCATGTAAAAAGGAACTAATCATCTTTCGTAGTGATTTTATTCTTCCACAATATATTGTTCATTATCAAATGACGACTGGTGAATTCAAATACACTGTAAGTGAACACAAAACTTAGTGAATATTTCGTTCGATTTCTTCGTATTTAGTTACATGGAATTGAAAAACAAGCCTTAGATAAAAAATTAGCCAATATCGGCAAATTGTACAAAAAAGCGTTCGGAAAAACTGATCAGGCATTATTTACAGGCTATAAATTTGTGTTTGTTGGTACGTTAGCTGATACACATCTAGCAATTGGCAAACTTGTCGAACGATTCGGTGGACATGTCTGTGGTAAGTCGAAATCCATCAAGAGTAAACACAAATTTCATGATGGAATATTTATTCTAGACAATCAAAGCTTTCCTTGGACGAAAAAGAAAGGCAAAAAAGGTGGTGTTTATGCATATGATTACCCGAATATCGTCATATGTTCGGCTGAGGAAGCCAATGCGGATACACCTTCAACACAAATACAAGGATATAAAAATCTAGGCGTAAGTAACGAATAATATTCATTGATGCTGACATCAATTTTCTTTTTCTTTCAGTGTTCTTTATTTTGTCGTGAAGATTTTATCTACGATAGTATTATCGCTGGTGTATTGAAGTCAGCTGATGAATATGCAGTCAGTTAAATATGAGCAATCATGTTTGTAAATACTCGAGAATGTGTTTTCGCTGACAGATACTGTGATATTTTTCTATTTATATTTTTTGGAATATATAAGTAAATAAAACAATATACGTAGACTAGCGAGCACCGTTTTACAATCATAAAAATGCATCGTAACGATGATACGAGCAGTTATCTTATCTTTTCAAAAATCAGAAAAAGAATATATATATGCAAAATGCGATGTCATTGCGTTGATAAATAACACGTCGGTAGTCATATGGCGAAATATCGAAATCGAATACTTGAATTATCGAGTACATTGTTGATTACAGATGGTGGTCTTGAGACGAAACTTATTTTTCATGATGGAATTCCATTGCCTGATTTCGCTGCATTTACTCTTTTAAAAACTGAAACTGGTCGTCAATGGTTTCGAGAATATTTTCTTATTTATATCCATCTTGCTCGAAAGTATAACGTTGGATTGATCTTAGAAAGTCCAACATGGCGTGCAAGTCTTGATTGGTTTAGAAAACAGGGCTATGCCGATGAAGATATCGTTGATATCAATCGAAAATCGATTGAACTACTCTCCGATCTTCGGGATCAATATGAAACCGAACAAAAACCAATATTAATCGAAGGTTGTTTGGGTCCACGCGGAGATGGATATAATCCGTCGATAATCATGTCTGCTGATGAAGCACAAGCATATCATGCTGCTCAAATCGAAGCTTTTAGTCAAACAAATGCTGATCTTATCACTGCATTGACGATATCGTATCCAGAAGAAGCAATCGGTGTTGTTCGAGCAGCCAAAGCAGTTCAAATGCCGATAGCTATATCGTTTACTGTTGAAAACGATGGTAAACTACCCACAGGACAAACATTAAAAGAAGCTATTGAACTTGTCGATAGAGAAACAGAGAATACGCCTATTTATTATATGGTTAATTGTGTTCATCCGGGTTATTTACAAACGATTTTCGAGACTCAAGAATCTTGGATAAAACGAATTCATGGTATTAAAGGTAATGCTTCGAAGAAGTCTCATGCTGAACTCGATGAAAGTCAAGAACTCGATGCTGGTGATCCGTTTGATTTCGCTCAATCGAATCAAATCTATTTCAACAAATACAAACATATCAATATTTTTGGTGGTTGTTGTGGAACTGATTCTCGACATATTGAAGAAACATGTAAACTTATTTCTTCAAAGCAATGACAAACGTTCATCGAGTTCATTTTTTTTCGTCCAATAATTATCCGTTAGACCATTTGTCCAACTCGAACTTCTATGCAATTGATCGTTGTTTTTCAAAGAATCTGTTGATGACGATGTTGTGGTTGTTGTTTTATGATGGAAAATCTTTCGAATTTGAATTGTTTTCGACATTTCAACATGAATTCCATAGACAAGTGAATAGATCGATGTTTGAATATGTTCTAATTTTTGTTTGACATCATTAAGTTCGTTTTCACTTAACATTTGTTTGCCATTCGAAAGTTGACAACTAATCTTTTGTAAACGATGCAATTGTTTTTGTTTAAATCGATTCAATTGTTCAATAAGTTCTTCACGTATCGAACGTAATTGAATAATTAAATCAATCGAATAGGCTTTACTCAATGAAATCTGTTCGAATACTTGATGATAACAACGTTCAATATTCATCGAATGAAGTTTGTCATATAACTGTCGAAGAATTTCATAGAATGCTAATTGTTCTTCATGTAATTGATTCTGATGAAGGATAATATGCTGTAAACAAAGTGACTGTTGACAATCATAACATAGAGCACAGGAAATATTTCTACAATTGCTTTCATTGCATGTCATGTCTGTTTTTTAATCTATGATACACGGAGGTCATTCTCAATTTCATTCGACTAGCAAATCATAGATAGATAGATGTATATTCATTTTGTCTGGTTTTGTTCTGTAAATTAAGTTTCATTTATATAAAGAGAAAAAAAATGAGCACAAGTGTTTATCGAACAAAAATGACACACGCACACACACAGAGATGTATAGAATATAATAAACTACGAGAGAAGGCATTTTGTATTGTAATTGAGCAAGCAAATAGCGCGCTCATGTTATTGCATAACGCCTTTTCGAATACACAAACGAATGATTAACTAGGATAAGAAAAAAAGAAGATAAATCTGACCAATGAAGACATACATTATTCTTTTGTTTCTTTTTTCACAAAACACTGTTATACGTAGAAGAAGAAGAGGAAAAAAGCGAAAGAAATTGACTTTAAAAAAAAAAGAAGAAGAAGAGAGAAGAAAGCAGAAAACATCGAACACGAGAAAGATAATTTTTGTTTTCTAATTTGAATTAATACCGGCCGGTTAATATGCATGAGAAACTCAAGATTTTTTGTTTTATTAGCTTTTGTTTTTATACAATCGATTATAGACAGAAAATGAGTACGATGTATGTTTTGGTCTCAAGTATTTTCGTGACCCATGAGAATATGTAAATCACATGGCATTGACGATGAATCTGAAAGATTATCAGATGAATTGCTTGGACGACTTTGTAGGACAATTAATCTAAAACGAAAGTATTTCGAAGAAGTTCAACGAAAGATTTGACGAGTTTAGTTTAGCTACCGATCACTTCCAATAACTCGAAACGATCGTGTTTGATCATTGATTTCTTGTATAATTTCGTTATCTTTCAAACTTCGACCTTGCATGCCGTGTTCATGAAATGCCAAGACGCTATCTTGTAAACAAACTAGACAAGACGAAGACAGTTTGATTAATCAATGAATATGATTGACATATTTACCTAATGATCGAACTTCGCAGTCGAAATGAAGTTCGGATAGAGTTCGTCGACTTGTTCGAGATTTCCCTTGAGAATTCACAATTGAGATATCATCTGAATAAACGAACGAGTCATTTTAGCTTTTTTTTATGAGAAATTCGTACTTCCATGACAGATTAAAACTGTATCAGCATCTTTTTCATGTTGGATCACATAGGAAACATCCGAGAGAAGTGAAACTTGAGAAGAAGAAGAAAAAGCAAAATGTTAAATTTAGGAATAAGATAATCGAAAGTTCTACCATCATGATAATTCTCCATTTTTTCACTTTCGAAATTAATCGAAGCGAATTTATAAGCATTCGGGGATGATTTACTAGAACAACGAAAAGATGAATCACACAAAATAGATAATCATCTTCTCTTTTACCTTTTACTAACACCGATACAAACAATAGCATATTGATTTTCAGGAGAAAAGATCATTTCGAATATCAACGGTTCAGCTGGAATCGAAATTGAGACCGTCTAAACAAATTTTTTTAAAAATTTCATTCTTTTTTTTTTCTTCTATCAAATCTACTTTTAAGTGCATAAATTTCCTCAATGGATCATAGTATTGCATAAGAAAAATCTCATTCGGCAGCATTCCGGCTAGATAAATAAAACCGTTGAATTGATTTCTTCCGACGCAACAACGAATACAGCCACGTGTATTATTAATTTTGACGGATGTGACTAGTTTTCTATTTGAGAACAAGAATAAAATCGAAATGAATTCATTCAACGAAACTACTTTGGCATGAGTTTTTCGAATTTTTGAGGAAATTGAATTTTATTTAATTGTAACGATAAACGAGCTGTACTCTTATTATGAAATAACAGATGAAGATCATGTCGATATAATGTATTCGATTTTCCTAAATTTGTAATATTTTTTTTAAAATAAAATTCGATCGATTTTCACAATGAATACCTGATATTGACCAAAGGATATTATCTTTAACAAATAACCATGTTGTTCGTCTCGGATATAACTAAAGAAAACAAATAAGACGACGAACAATGCAAATAGACAAATATTTACTAATTCTAAAGTAGCATCATGTAATTCATTGAGATTCAACGAATAGACGCCTTCTTCGGCTGCGATTAAAACTAATTGATCGCGTGTTTCATTATTAATCCAACAGTAACTCGCGTGAATTTCTAATGGACATTGATTGAAAATTTTCATGAAACCAGCACCCATGTGAACTTTCGGCACACTTGGTATTCCATTGGATAGATTAGGATTTTTCTCGGTTTTGGATTTTAATGTTCCGTCATCGGTCTTATATTTCAATGTGTTATTATTTGTATCGAGATTTTCCGTTGATTTTTTCTTTGATTTCGTTTGTACAGGCGCACGTTTGATTGTGTTCGTTGATTCTTCATTTTCATCATCATCAGCATCGCGCATAACATCGATGATATGTTTGATTTCGTTTAAAGCAAGATCATCGAATGCATTCAATGGTAATTTAGCTGTCAAACGCTAAATATGATCAAAATTTCGATGTTTACAGAACAAAAAGACAATAAAACAAAACTACTTGAATATCTTCATCGGCTAAACCAAGAGATTTTAATCGTTGAATATGTTCATGATCTTTGGGCTTATTTGCTGGTGGAACGTGTCCTCTGAGAGAAAGAGAAAACAATAGATTAGAATTTCGGTGTTTTGGTTTTCAATGAGAAAAGGAAACGGGTCAGTTAGTGTTAGATCTATTCATGCGAATTAAAGGAAATCGAGTTTGATTCTATCTCTAGAAAAAATACCGTCGAGTTATTTCGTCGATAAATGAATCCAAAAGACCACTAGACGAAATAGATTTGCTGCAAACATTGTACATGCACATTGAATACTTACGGATCGGTTTGATTATTCTCGGATAACATCGATTGATCGTTGAGAATTGAGCTTCGAATTAATGGCTGTTGAGGAAGATTATTCATTATTGAATGAACACTTGAGGATGAGGAAGCATTTGAAGTGATTTTTCTCGGTGCATGACGATTATTCTTCGAATTAAAGACAAATTTGCTATTCGAAAACGCAAAAGTCAATTCAACAAACTCGATCATCGTCGTCGTCATCTCGATCTTCGACTGTTTGATGACTTGTTGCTCCATTATGTAATCGATCGAGTAGATCTCGAGCTATCGATGAAGTTAAATTGCCATGAAAGAATGGATGCTAAACACACACACACAATTTTCATTGATTGAAAATCATTCGGTTTCGATTTTACTTCGAGTAATTTCTCAGCTGACGGTCGTTTCTTCGGATTTTTTGTTAACGCATATTTAACAAAATTCTGAAATGTTATCGTCCATTTCAATTTATCTTTCAATGTCGGAGGTTTAAAACCCGATTTTGACATGAGAAAAAGTGCACGCATCGGATGCAGATCGAACATTGGCGGTTGTAATTCAGCGAATTCAATGGCTGTTATGCCTACAGCCCAGATATCACATAGATGATTGTATCCGCCTTTGCGTTCGACAGCAGCTACTTCCGGTGCCATCCAATACGGTGTGCCGATGAACGATTTTCGTTTGCATATTGTCGCAGTAATACTTGCAGCAACACCGAAATCGGCTAGTTTCACGTTGCCATCATCGGTGAGAAGAATATTTGCGCCCTAATCAAATCATTTGTGATCGTTTTTTTATAATAAAAGGAAAATTACTTTGACATCACGATGCATTTTGCCATTTTTATGAAGATAATCCAGACCTTTCAATGTTTCTTTTAGAATATAGGCAATTTGTAATTCTCCAAGAGGACCATAAACTAATTTTCAAGAAAAAAGAATAATAAACTAAAAAGAAAACGATTGCTTTTCGAACGAACCATGATAAATATCTTGCATCGATCCACCACCACAAAGTTCCATTGCTATCCATAATTTATCTCTTCTACACGCAAAAAAAAATTCATTTGTTTCATTACAATCAATTGAATCTACTTGAGATAACTTCCGAAATACGCAATGATATTCGGATGAGTACATTGCAGCATCATGAGAATTTCTTGTTGAATGATATTGAAATCATCTCCAGCTTCTAATTTAATTACTTTCAAAGCACGTATCGATGCTGTAGGAATATGTCTTGCCTGAAAGGAGAAAAAAAAGAACGAGATTCGAACTGTTTTTCTTGAATTTCGAAATCGATGCAAACTTTATAAACATCGCCGTAGGTTCCTGAACCGATTCGTTGAATGAGCTCGTATTCATCATGTGGACTTGAAGTTGAAACGAAATCAAGTGCTTGATAACGTTGATTAGTTGAATCGTTAACTACTGTTGACATGTTTTTAATACTGACGTTGAGTTTTGTCAATCAGACCATGATTTAATTAATGACTGATCGATTTGAAAAAAATGTAGACGAAGATCAGTCAACATCAATCTCTCAGTTAGCTTTTATGGTGATGAATCATTCAGTTTTTTTTTCTTCTGTGTGTCCATCGAGGTATCCATTGACGAAGGGTGTGAGACTTTCGATAAGTTGAATGATTTCGTTTGCTTTTTTTCGAGATTTTCTCGTTGATAAATTCGAATAATTCAAACAAAAAAAATTCAATATCAATTTCGAGAAAGATTTTTCGAAATAAAAATTTTCTTTTCGTCGATCAACAGTGACCTCTGTCCGATGTCCAGCATTTTTTCGGATAAAGCATCGAAAAACAGACCGTATCCTTAATCGAACGTTAATACTGAATATCTGTTCGACTTGTTTTTTGATTGAAAAACAAAAATAAATAGATTCGATATCTAACTGATTCATGTTAAATGAATTTTGATCTCTAGTCTCGACATGTGCGTTGCGCGAAAAAAAAAAGAAGAACATTTCAAAGATATATAATAACGAATTGACATTGATTTGTTTCTTTTTTATTTCACTCTTCATTGATTTCATTAGAGACTAACTGTCAAGATCTAATCACAGTAAGTAAATTCTCTTTTTTCTCTGATCTCAAACGAGGCAAATTCTCTTTTCCCCTTTCCTCTGGTGATTCATCTACTGATTGTTTTCTCATTTATTGCTTGTCTATCGATTGATATAGCTTCTTCTTCTTGTTGTTGTAGAAACGTCGTCGAAACGCTCAGCATCGAAAGCATTCTTAAAATCGAATTGTTTTTCAATGAAAAAACAACGATGTAAGTAGAAAATTAGCCCGCCTGAGATAATCGGTTGTTAACTTTCTTTCTTCGCGCCTTATTGATTTCAATTGATCTTAATCAAACACAAAGAAAAAACTAAGATATTCATCCAGGTATCTAACTGATCATCAAATTTTAGATCATTGTCAACAATCAATAGGCAATTCGACAAAACAGGTAGAGAATATTTAAATGCAAGGATTTACTTTTCCTATAGTCTCGCAGATAAAGTCTTTGTTTTCTTTTTTCTATCAATCGTTTATTACCGATCGAGGATGTTTCTAGATGAGAGTTCGAGCATTATTATTATCATTATCGTCGCGAGAGAAAGAAAGGAGACGGGTTTTGTTTTCATATCTATAGAAGAAAACTGAAGGTCGATGTTATGTATTGGAAATTATCTCTTAGGTTTTGAACTCAACTGACGACGAATATTGTTATAGTGAAATGTCTTCGACATACAATCGTTCGACAGGTGAAACACGTTCAATCGGTGGCGGAAGTTTAACTGATGATGAATCGAATTTATCGGATAAGATTCGAACGAATTTAATTATTAACTATCTACCACCGACAATGACACAAGATGAAATCAAAGATCTATTCGGTTCAATTGGCGCTATTGAATCGTGTAAACTTGTTCGAGATAAAACAACAGGTCAAAGTCTTGGCTATGGTTTTGTTAATTTCATTCGAACGGAAGATGCTGATAAAGCTGTGAAAACAATGAATGGTCTTCGACTACAAAATAAAACCATTAAAGTAATACGAATGAATATGAATTCTTTATTTTTGTTGTTGTTGTTGTTTTCTTACGATGCAAAAAAAACAAACACTGATTGTCATTCATCAGGTTTCTTTTGCTCGTCCATCATCTGAAACGATAAAATTTGCTAATTTATACATTTGTGGAATTCCGAAACAGTGGACAACGAAAGAACTTGAAAGTTATTTTAATTCCTGTGGAAAAATCATCACAAGTCGAATATTAGTCGATCCTAATACAGGTGTCTTTTTGTTTTTGATAGCGCGATTTCAACGAATGAATACATATGTTTGCTCGATATATGATTTCGAATTTTTTTGCAGGTTTCATTTGCTCGTCCTTCGTCTGAATCAATCAAATTTTCCAATATTTATATTTCCAATCTTCCACAGACAATCTCTCAGGAGGAACTCGAGAATCTATTTGGAGATTTCGGTTGTATTATTTCATCAAAGATTCTTCCCTGTCCTAAAGCAGGTAGACAGATCGGATTTGCTGCATGTCGATAAGCTCAATCGAATAATTGACTTCAAAATTCAACAAAATGTTTAATCAAATCTTTTGTTTTAAGGTGCATCGAAAAGTGTTGGATTCATTCGTTTTGATCAACGATGTGAAGCCGAAATTGCTATTAGTAAATTAAATGGTACTATTCCAAAAGGTATGATTTCTCTTTGTTTTTTTTTGGCTATGGATTGAAATGATTTGTCAAGGTTTTACCGATGCTATCAATGTCAAATTCGCTAATACACCGAATGCAGCGAAATCAATGATGGGTTTACCATTAACTCCATCGTATTTACCAACGATTCCAACCGCTCAACAACCTGTTCTAACAGCAGTACCATCGATTCGTCAACAATTGAATAGGTACGAATGTAGACCGTTGATGTTTGCTTTGATTTGTTTGTTTTTTTTACAAATATTATTTGTATATTTTGTTTTGCAAATTCTAAGTTTTTCTTCCGTAGAAAAACACATGAACGATTGAAATATCGGTAAATATAAATATTTAATCTCATTGAAATTCCAAATGAAATTTCTTTTTGTTTTCTTAATTAATCATTTGACTCATCTAGATATTCACCATTGTCACCTGCTGATTTCTTTGCTGCTGCAGCAACTGCATCGTATCTACCAGCGGCAGCAGCTGCGGCTGCATCTGCATCAACTGGTACCTAAATCATGACATTCATTCGGCATCAAACATGAGAGTTTTCTGTTTTTATAGATATAACTTCAGTTGGTTGGTGTATATTTGTTTATAATCTTGCGCCGGAAACCGAAGAAAGTATTCTCTGGCAATTATTTGGTCCATTCGGTGCCGTACAAAATGTTAAAATAATTCGTGATTTTCAAACACAAAAATGCAAAGGTTTTGGTTTTATTACAATGACAAATTATGATGAAGCTCTAATGGCTATTAATTCACTTAATGGTTTTACACTTGGCAATCGTGTATTACAAGTTTCATTTAAAACAAATAAACCAATACCAATTCGTGCTTTCTAGTCCATCCAAATCTAGTTTTATTCTCTCTTTCTCTGTGTGTGCGTACTCTTCTCTATTGAACAAAACAAAAAAAAAAAGAACGAATAAATAACAGTTTTATGTTTATCCACATATATGTATAGATTTTTTGAAAAAAAAGGTAGACAATAAGATCAAGATCATCGGTAAATGTCTTATTGACTGTTGACAGGTATTTTTTCTGGTTGACCTTGAATATTTGATAATAATGAACATCTGGTAGAATGACTTTAAATATTTTCTCAAAGAACGCAACGCGAGAAAGAGAAAAAGAAAGAAAAAATAATAATCTAAACCATCTGTCAAACTGAGAAAATGTCTACCATCTGTACACGATTATTCCCTTGATGATCAAAAATTCTTCTCTGGTTAACATGTCCTTCCACATCTGCACAGTTGCTGTTTCTTTTTTTTCTTCTTCTTCTTCGTCTCTCTTTCTCCTTCTTTTTCTTATTCTTCGATTCACCTCGTTCGTCTTCATTTTGAGAAGAAAATCAGCTGCTAAATTTGACTTGTTGTATCATTTAAAATGTAGGTAACAGATGGTGATCACTCACATCGAACTGGAGACATTCTATTTGATTATACGTCGACGCAGTCTCCCTCGTTTTTATTAGTTTTCGTCTGTCTGCTTTCGACGTTCAAATACGAGTGCTAACCGTTTACATTTGACAAATCTTACGAGCAATCTTCTTCTTTTTTTCTGTTGCTGATTCGACAATTTTGAAGAAAAAAAAACGATATATATTTCTTTTCAAAATGGAAACAGCTTGTACTTGAGAAACAGATGTGTTAGTTCTGCAATACTTTTAGATTAACTATGCCGACTGATGCAAATGAAAATTCGAGTTCATCAACATCAATGACAACAAATACAGACAATCATAACAATAATAATAATGGTAGATTATCAATCGATGTTCAATCACCACCATTATCATCGTCACCTCAAACATTGACAATGCATCGATCAGATTCGCCATTACAAATCTTGCCCAAACAATTGGATAAACTTCGACGTTTTCTCAGCACATTGTTCTATTTCGGTTTGGATATATCCGATGATATTGGCGAACGTGTTCGAGCTTTAATTCTCGCTCTAGTCGTCAGTTCAAAACTCAACATTTGAATCGCATGAAATCGATCTCTTTCTTTCAGAATAATGCTCTTTCAATCGAAGAATTTCATGGAAAACTTCAAGCAACAACTAATTTTCCTCTACGACCATTTGCTTTACCATTTTTAAAAGTTCAATTGATTGACATTTCTTGTCAAAAGTCTAAAATTCTCTCTTGTTTTTTAGTCAACATTACCTCTTCTTCAGAAAGATCTACTTCAACAATCTCGTCAATCGAAACAATCCATAAGTCAATATCTCGCTCAACATGAAGATTTTCTCTTTCTCTCACGAGATTCACTCGAAAACGATCTCAGTCCATCGCAAGAACAATTCAACGAAAATGGAAAACGAAACCTATCCGATGATATTCATTCGAACGAACACACCATGTTTGCAACTAAACGTTCAGCAATCAATTCTCGATTACTCAATAATCCAATTCTACGCCGAGAAAAAGAACGATCATTTAGCTCCTGTAAATCTCGTTTCATTTGATCGTACGATTGATCGATTGATTTCATTTAGATCTGCATGAATATACAAGTGATTTGAAAGATTTCGATGAAAATTGGAAACATGCAGAGAATGTTCGTTGTTCAATGGAATTAGTTCTATAATATGAAAATGAAAAATCAATTTTAGATGCTAAATTCTATTCTTGAAATGGTCACAAAAAGTAAACGAGTGCTATTTATGTTGCAACAAAAAGATCTGCAGAGTCGTCGTTCAATTGAAACACATGATTTGGAATGGAGACGACGACATGCAGATTTATTAACACAAACCGACGAACGAATCGCTGAAGTTCGACGAAAAGCAGGTAGTTAATAATTAAATTAAATCAAAGACAATCGGCATTTGTTTTTGAAAATCTCTATTTGATAGAAGAAGCAGTCTTAGAAATCAAACGTCAATCGATTATTGATTTACAAAAAGCGATATCTCAAACGGAAAAAAAATCCAATGAAATACTGCTTCATGAACGTGAACAGTATCAACGATTAAAAAGTCAAATTTACGAAGAAATCTATTCTTTATTAAATCGACAAGAAGATGGACCTGAAGTATAACTAAAATATACGATCATGTTTTCGTTTTTATGTTGTATTTCATTTTAAATTATAACTAGAATTGTTGGCATTGCGGTCGAAAAGCGATTGAGACATGTTCAGTGTGTAATCTCGCACGTTATTGTGGCAAATATTGTCAACATCGTGATTGGGATATTCATCAGAAAATCTGTAATTCCGATTTGAGAAGTAAATATCAAGAAAATCCTCATCTCTATCGTCCATTAACTACTAAAAGTTCGATTACTCGATCGTCGTCTTTAATTTCGCCACCAAAAATGACGAATAATCATGAATCTGCTGAATTGACTGTAGTTAAAAATGAAACAGATTAAGACTCTGTTTTTTTCTTTTTGTGTACTATATGAAAATTTTTATTATTTGAAAGAGAAAAAAATTAATAAATAAATGTACAGATGACGCTGTTTGTCATCGAATGATTTTATTTGACTGTCAATCACCTGAACAACCATTCAATTCAATTTTTCTCTCTACCGGTTTGTGTCACTGCGACAAAGCAAGTAAATATTTGTGATGAATAGACTATGTCGACTGAATCACGCAGTTCAATTTTCAACAAATATTCACTATGGCTTCAAAGAAGTATATTTATTTTTCCTAAAGATTAAGTTTGACAGAAAAAAGAAATCTTTCATTTTCAAGCCACAATTTGGACTTCTCTTTGACATTGACGGTGTTCTGACACGCGGAAGAAAACTATTACCGTACACACGAGAAGCATTTAAAAAACTAGTTACAACAAACGGGAAATTTCGTGTGCCAACTGTATTCGTAACCAATGCTGGAAATGAATTACGTTCATCGAAAGCAGCTAAACTGACACAAATTCTCGGCATATCTGTATAGTTAATTCATTTGCAACTGTTCGAAATGGCATGTCTACTATTTTCTAGATTCTTCCCGAACAAGTTATTCTATCGCATAGTCCATTGAAAATTTTCACTGAATTTCATAAAAAACATTGTCTTATCACTGGACAAGGACCGATTGCTGATATAGCAAAGAATCTCGGCTTTACAAAAGTGACAACTATCGAACAGTTATCGGATGCATTTCCAAATTTAGATATGGTCGATCATAAAAAACGACGAGGATTTGTAAAATGTGAAAAATATTTAACTGATGCCATTCATTGGTTTTCTTTGTATAGCATTCACCGTTTCGAGATTATTTTCTTCCGATCGAAGCTGTTGTTTTTTTCGGTGAGCCTGTTAGATGGGAAACATGTTTACAATTGATTATCGATGTTTTAATGACAAATGGAAATCCATCATCGCCAATTGTGAGACCACCAACTTCACATTTGCCAATTCTAGCTTCGAATTCCGATTTACTATGGATGGCAGAAGCAGCATTACCACGGTTAAATAATTATTTGAATTCAATTTTTTTTAGATCTATTTTATTTTATTTTTTAAATAGATTCGGTCATGGATCATTCCTTCATTGTCTTGAAAACTTATACGAAGTAAAATCTTTCGAGATTTAGTTGTATTTTAACAAAAAAAAGATTATTTATTTTAATGAAGAAAATCGCTGGTAATCGACTAGAATATACAGCCATGGTTGGTAAACCGAGTGAAATAACTTATTATCATGCTGAATATCTTTTGTCTCATCATGCAAATGAAATCGGACTGAAATTACCGATAAAACGTCTGTACGCAATCGGTGTACGTTTGTCAAATTTCCTTCTTGATTTAAATATAAATACTCTCATTTATATTTAGGATAATCCCGATACGGACATTTATGGTGCGAATATTTACAATCGTTATTTACAAAAACGATCGATATCTCAAATAAATCAAGTTGTTTCTCAAACAGCAACAGCTACTCTAACGCATACATCGGAGAATAACATTTGGAATCCTCCGAGTACAGCCGAATTGATTGCAAATGATACACAACAATATTATTCAGCTGAAAGTTTACAATCGATACTTGTCTGTACAGGAGTTTACAATCGAGAGACCTACGATGAAACATCAGGCAAGAATTATGCACATCGTGACATTGTTATAGATCAGTCTTTGAAAGTGCCGAGTCATGTTTGCGAACATGTTCTCGAAGCTATCAAGTTAGTTTGTCATTTGGAACAATTTCAATAGCAAAATATTTTTCTTCCTATTTGATGTAAGCAGATAGTGTTCTATTTTGAAAATAAAATAAAATAAATATTTTTTTTGCTTATCCACGGCTACGCGCGATTCTTTTTCTTTCTTATTATTCATTTGACTACTCAAGCGTTACATTATGCAAAAGAAAGCGCATTCGTACATCTAACGATAACATTGTCTTTCTTCCCAAATGAGTAAGTGAATGAAGCCTTTGTTGTTGCCTGTTATCGTTTTTAAATTTTCTGTTTTAATAAAAAAACAAGACAGCTATTTTTATAATGAATTTTTGGAACAGTCACGATATAGAAAGGATATGGAATCACATCTGCTTCGTTTCAGCCGAAAAACCATCATTTTCTTTAAATCAACGTCAAACAGAGATTCAAATTAATAATAAATATTTCTCGAATAAGAAAAAAAAAGAAACTTGTTTTTTTTTAGATTTTGAAAGACAATGGGACGAAAAAAATTAACCTACGGCCAAGATCCAAACACTCCCCTTCAGTGTGTCGTATGTGGAGATAAAGCTCGTGGTAATAATTTCAGTGCTTTAACATGTGTTTCGTGTAAATCATTTTTTCGACGACATTTCTTTTTAACATCGGTAAATTGAATCTTTCTTTGAATTAGGAAATAAATCGAGTCTATTCTAGTCGAGAATTCGTTGTCGATATAAAGGAATATGTGAAATAACGAAAGAAACACGAACGAATTGTTTATATTGTCGAGTAAAGAAATGTTATGCTGTTGGCATGGATCCATTAATGGTTCGATCTATACGTCATTCCAAAGAAAAATCACGCACTCTCGAACAAATATCTGAAAACAATATCAATTCTTCGCAATTACCAGCCGTATGTTTCATTCAACGTACGTTTTTCTTTTAGTTTTTTTTTAAAATCTGTTTCATTTAGCCAAAACCACTGAAACTTCTACAAAAAGATTCGTCAAATATTACACCAAATCAATGGGAATTAATTTCCAATATAATTCATGCATATGACCAACAAAATCTTATTAATAATGCTAAAAATTTGCTACAACAAAAATCCATGTTACCACTCAAACTTCGTCTCAAACCTTCAGATACAATGGACTATCTCAGTCGAATCTACAAAATAGTCCTTCCGATTTTGGAACGTTCACCTCATGTTCATTCATTATCATCCGACGCGAAAAAGATCCTTCTTTCGCACAATGTTGTTTTCACTGCATCACTCAGTGGCTATTTTGTTGGATATGAAACAGATTCATTTCGAAATCAGACTTATATGTCTGCGTGTAGTGTACTCTTCGGCAATGAATTCATGAATAAATATGCCAAAGACAATGCACGTTTATTATCGAATGGAACACTCTACAAATTATTCGTGTTTGTTTTGATATTCGAGGGAAATTGTTCAATTGTTATGTTCAATAATCATAAACAATATGAATTCTCAATGGAAAAATGCAGTTCAATTGAATTATTCAATGTACAGAATATTTATATCACAGTTTTATGGAAATATTTAATTTATTCGTATGGTTTCGATGGAAGTGTGATTTATTTTAATCGAATGATAAAGAATATTTTGGATATGTTTGCTCGAACTGAAGATTTACTTCAAAATACAACTTATCAATTACTTGCAGGCAAAATTGCTGCACAAGTCAACGACTCTGCACTGTCGAAAGATTTCGTTTCGAACGTTTGATCGTAACAAAACGATTAAAATAAAAGATGATTCTATGACATCTCAGTTGTTTAAAAGCTTTTTTAAATAAACCGCTTGTTTGCTACTTGTATTCAAAATGCACGATATGAATTAGGTAGAACTTTATTTGTTGGATTTTTGTCCTTCATTTTCTTATAAAAAAATAATTTACAGTAGGGGAAATGTTATAAGATCGTTTGAATGGGTTTAAAGGAGCGCATAATCCAGATACATCATTCTGTTGCCTTTTTAATACAATGGGTAGTAGTCAAATGTTGTATTCAATTCAATATTTCTACTTCAACAACAAGCCCTTTCTCATCTATGACGTTTGCGTTTTACCTTGTTCTTCTATTCACCTTTCAGAAAAACACGTCAATGATTACCTGACATAGATGAAATTGCCTTTCTTTGCGCAGTATTTATGCCAAGCAGAAACACAAATCCTTCTTAAACTTCATAATGCAGCTTAGCACGATCTGCGTTAGTTTTGTGTTATTTTCATTTTCAAGGAAAGAAAATATATTTTAGCATATTAAAAAATACGTATTTAACCGTCATTGTTCAGTCACGAAAAAAAAACACGCAGTAGGAATGGATTCATTACTAATACCACGTGTACCTGCACGCTCAAAAGAAAAACATAACAGTTTGAAAATCAAATTATTCAATAATAAAACAGTTGTATTGCCACGAATATGTCAATTTAAGATATAATTTGTTCAGTTTCTTTGATTGTTTTCATTAGCCTCAAACACGATCGATTTAAGTTGACAAAATATCAGTGGGATCTTATTTCAAATATAGTTAATATGTATGATTAAACAAATTACTTTATTACCACCAAAAATACGTTCAAGCCTCGCAGGAGAACTTGACATCTATTATGCATAAACAGATAGATCTCTTGAATACAGAGAAACATATATTGTTTCCTTTTCCTGTCATTTAAAAACTCTGAATTAAATGTTAATAAAAAAAAATAAAAATATGCGACTTATTAATTGTGGGCTTATGAGTCTCGTGTGAAGAGTAAAAGTGCTCTTTGTCTCTCTCTAGTATTTAATAAATTCTAAATAAATCTTGAAATGACATCACGTTTATGCGATTTCCTATAATTAACAAAGTAAAAGATGTCAGAGTTATGTGGGCTTTTCTTTTTTACGTTCACTTAACTCAGTACTTTATATCGTTCTTTATTTTATTCGGTAAAATAAGAACAAATCATAGTTACAAAAAAAACAAGCAAACATTCTTCACCGATAAAGAGCCAGTCTGTGATTTTATCCTTAAACTAATAGACATAAAAATATTCTTTGATTACACATGAATGAAGGTACGTTTTTACCGTCGAACGATTTACAGAATTCTCCATTAATATGCGAGATATGTGGTGATGTCGCACGTGGCCTCAACTTCAATGTTGTTACATGCGTATCTTGTAAAGTGTTCTTTCGTCGAAATGCATATCGACAACAGGTTTATACGAGATTTGTACACAGAAAAAGAAATCGAATTAGATATTTTAGTTCATTCGACAATGTTTATCGAAAAAAGATTGTGATGTTCAGAAGGGAACACGAGGTCTTTGTTCAGCTTGCCGATTAGAAAAGTGTTTTCAAACTGGAATGGATCCTTTACTAATCCGACGAATTCCAACACAACCAAGAAAAGACAAACGAAAATCAGCCATCGATATTTTTGCAAAGATACCATTCAAATTAGCAAAAGTATATAATAATTTGAATTCGAAAACACTGTTCTTTTGATTTTTTTCAATAGCCTCAAACACTTAATCTCCTACGAAATGATCGATCTTTGTTGACAACGGATCAATGGAATCTCATTTCGAATATGATACATTTATATGATGATTTACATCCGATTAAACAAATTCAATATTTAATCGAAGAACTCACTTATTTACCACCGAAATTACGTGAAAAACCGACGGGAATATCAGCTCTCGTGAATAAATTCTATTCTAATGTTCGACCACTTGTTCAACGTTGTAAAGATTTCAATAATCTATCAACGGATGTCTGTCATACTTTAATGAAAAATAACACCAGTTTAGCAGGTTGTTTAAATGCTCTATTTTTATATCGAGAATTTTCTTTCTCTAAATATCCATTTATAAAAAGTGCTTCTCTTTCGTTATACGGGGACGAAATCACAAATCAATCCGATCAACAAGTCGAACTATTCGATCCAAATGGAAATTTAATTAAGATACTAATGCTTATTCTATGTTTTTCGAGCAATACTTCAGTTGTTCAATTCGATCCTACCGACGATTATCAATCATTTTCAAATTCAATTGGTGGTATTGATACACAAAATTTTTACATAACTGTATTTTGGAAATATCTATTATATTTATATGGTTTCAAACAAGCTGTTCTTCGTTTTTCATCTCTAATTAAACGTATCGTAGATCTTATATATCTGGTTGGTTTATTATCCGAACATCAAGCATTCAATCAAATGTTACGCAATGTTGTTTCATCTTTGAATCAATCACTTACGATAGGAGACAAATGATCTGAAGGATATTTGTTGTAACGTATATTGTAAATTAACTTCGTTGTTAAGCTGATCATATTTGAAAACGAATAAATTCAAATGATATTAACTATCTTCAACTCTTGTTCTTTTTTTGTGAATATTCACTCGTTATTTATTTTATTCTTTCGAAAATTGTTTTCGTCGAATATTTTGAATTGTTTGAAAACAAATCGGACAAGATTGTTCTATCAAACTGAATGCACATACATAACAAAAATAATGTTTACAATCACTGCCAATCGATTCATGTGGCATGACAATCGATTGCTCACAAACTGCACATTGATCAGTTTGTTTCAGCGGTTGAATAAATCGACCCGATAGATATTTTCGCAGAAAAATTCGCGTTTTAAACGAAGTCAAAAACGGTATAATCGTTGCCAATGTTTCATTTAATGTATGCCAGATTAATTCACGTTTCATATACGTATAATCAAGTATTCGAATTGACGGTGGATGATTATGTTTGGTTTTCATTTGTGTTAAACGTTCGTAGATATGAAAATATTTGCCTTGATAAAGAAAAATAAGGAAATTGGTAAATAAAAAAAGTTTATAAACAAATTGAAATGGTAATAAACGACGGTAATCAACAAGATATTTCTCGTAACCATAGGAAAATAAACACGAACTTAAATAGACTAGTTTTTGAGAGCGTGTCAATGGTATCGTTGAATATTGTGTTTGTAATAATTGTTGACCGATTGTTTGATTGAATCGTTTCGATAGAAGCGTATTAAATGATGTTAATAAACGAAGAAATAATTGAAATTCATGTTTAAATGAATGAATTAAATGTGAATAATTGTATCGAAATAGAGAAGAAAATATTTCCCAATTGATTGATTGAAAATCTTCGTCTAGTAGATTACTATCGATTTGTGGTGTTCGAAGTGCAAATTGATTATCAGACATTTATGTTTTATTTTTAATCTAGAATTAGTTTTTCTTTAAATCAAATTCGAATCAAAAACAAACAGAACAAAAACGTTTTCGATTATTTCTTCGCTTTTCCTTGTTTTTCAACTTTCTCAATCGCTTTACGAACAATATCATCGGGTGCAACATAATAATGTTTAATCGGCGTTAAATTCTCATCGAATTCATAGACTAATGGTATACCTAACAGAACAAACAAACAAACAAAATCACGAACATTTTCGTTGTATCAACGAACGAACCAGTCGGAACATTGTATTCGACAATTTCATCATCGGAAATTCCATCAAAATATTTGATTAACGAACGAACGGTACTACCGTGAACGCAGAGAAGCACTTTTTGTCTCGAACGAATCGCTGGAACGATCTGATCGTACCAATAGGGTAGAATGCGATTGTACGTATCTTTGAGACATTCAGTTAGTGGAAGAACATTTGAGTCTAATGCTTTGAATTTGGGATCATGTCGAGGATTGTATTTACTTGATTCTTCGATTGGTGGCGGTGGAATATCGTAGACACGGCGCCAAATCTTGAAACAAAATTTAATTAGATACTATCTTGATCGTTTTGCTCACGAAAATATTCAACAGACTTTCACTTGATCTTCGCCATATTTCGCTGCAGTTTCTGCTTTATCTCTTCCTTGCAAATCACCATACATTCGTTCGTTAAGTCTCCAATGACGATAGACAGGTATCCAATGAAGATCCAAAACATCCTGAATATTGTAAAGTGTTTTAATTGCACGTTTAAATACCGATGTAAATGCAACGTCAAATGTATAACCTTGATCTTTTAACCACTATAATTTCAAAAGAAGGGTTTGTCGAATGAAAAATCAAACAAGTGAATTTTTCTATCAACTTGGCCAGCTTGTCGAGCTTCTTGAACACCTTTTTCTGATAGATCGGCATCATACCAACCGCAAAACAAATTCTTATCGTTCCATTCACTAGATTTTGATATTCACATAGATTTTAAATTCGATATAACCGATTCAATACCTTTCACCATGTCGAAGTAGAACTAATTTATATGTCGATGTCATTTTGAAAAACTCACTAGACTAGACTTTACTCTCGAAAAGAAATAGACAAATGAAATCAGGCGCGTAGACATCTATCGATTGAGATAATTGTATCTTGAATTTCAGTAAAACGAAGGACATCTATTGAAATAATCGAAACAGTGAACACATAGACTACCGGTTTTTTGTTTTGTTTCTCTAGTTTAAATCATTTAAATTAAGAATGAATGAAGATAAACATTCAATCGAAGATAAACGACGAAAGAATATTTTAGACAATCAAAAGTTTCTCGAAAGTCTCAATTTAGTCAATGTATTGTCAATATTCTACAGCACGAGAAAGAAATGTTTTTCATCTTGCTCGTTCGATTTTAGGTACGTGATGAATTTAAAACAACAGTCAAAATCAAAACTAAACCAATTCGAAAAGAGAAAATTCAACCGTAAGAGAGATTTTTTTTAGATACTTGAAGTCAAATTTTAATAATTTGTTTTCTCTCAGTTTGGAATTACGTCGAAGTTCTCGACTCAAAACTCGTGTACAAAATATACCCTATGATGAAAATGAAGATTCAATGTTATCAACCGATGATGAAACATCGGATGATGAAGATGAAAAAGATCTAACTGCAGCATTTACAACAAAAGTTGATGTCGAATGGAAACCATTATCTCGTGGTCATCTATCGCTTGCTGAACACATTCGACCTGTAAAAAGAATGCCTCGACCAACAACGACAAGTGGAGTGAAAATTTATCAGCCAAATATCGGTTTACAAGCGGCAAAAGTGATTTCAGAGGAACGATCTTATGAAAATCGTGTAGCGAGAAAAATGAATGTTGCTATTTCATCATCAGATGATGATTAATCGTTTTATTTTATTCAGATAATTATGAACATAGTATTGATTTATTTCTAGATAAAAGAAAACAATGAAAAAAGTATTTGATTGACTTGTTCCATTCTGTTGAAGTAAAAGTTTGATTTATAGAAAAATATTGAAGAAATTCGAGCAAAAAATCTCAAAGAAAATCAATTATTTCTTGAAAAACTGAAGATTATTAATGTAAATACGTCTCATCCTAGTTTTTTAAACTTTCTTTTTTTTCCTTAGATTCGAAAAGATTTAGTCAAATCGACTCGTGTAATTCAACCAAAGAAAAAAGAACCTGTTCAGCATGAAAAGTAATATTCTCAAAGAAAAAAAACTCAAATCTTTTATTTCGACAAAATTTTATTATTAATTAAGAGTCGATCGTGTTACTCGATATAGTTTAAAAGTAAAATCAGGTGAAATCATACCTCCACCGCAGCGAATCAAACAAAAAAGTGGAGTATCGAAGTGGAAACTTTTTTATTTGAACAATCCTAATCCATATCAACGTGTTTTTAAACCACGAAATCGTAATTAATTATAAGTTTTGTAGATATTTTAATTAATAAAAAAAAACAAATACAAATAAACGTAGGAAAAGATATTGCTAATAGAGACTTTTTATTTCAGATATGACACGAGTAGCTAAACGAAATATTGAAATAATTCGAAAGAAAAATCTTGAAGATAATAAAATCTTTTTCGAACAACTTCTTTTAACTTCGGTAAGCAAATTATTAAAACAAATTATTTTCTATTCTTAATTCTTCCGTCAATGATTAGATCCGAAAAGACTTCATCTTTTCAGCTCGTTCGGTTCTTCCCAAGCAGAAACCTATTTCTCGAACTTATGAAAAGTAAATATTTAGAATAGGAAAAAGATTTTCCCTTCTTATAATTTCTCTTTTCAGAGTTGATCGTGTTACTCGATACAATGAAAATGTTAAAGCCGGCAAAATTCCTCCACATGTTCCCGAATGGCAACGGCTTTTAGAGGAAAAGAAGAAAGCTATTGAATTAAACCGAATTGAAAAGCAAAAACGTAAAGAACGACGCTTACTGGAATTAGAAAAACGAAAAGAAGAACGTTTACTAGAATTAGAAAGACGTAAAGAACAACGCTTACTAGAATTAGAAAAACGAAAAGAAGAACGTTTACTCGAGTTAGAAAAGCGTAAAGAAGAACGTTTACTAAAATTAGAAAAACGAAAAGAAGACTTTCATTTAGAAATCGAACAACGAAAGGCAGAACAACGTGAACTCTATCGACAACGACGAGAACTTCGTCGACAAGAAGATCGAATCCTGTACAAACGTGTCTTCGTACCTCGACAGACAAATGTTGGTCGACGAGCCGAAGAAAACTCTTTTTAAACGAACTTATTTTTATTTGTAGCGAAATTATGAAATAAATAATAATGAGATTTTGATTTGAGATTGACTTCTTTTTTTCCTTTATTTCAATGACATCTTATGACGCCTTCCTGAGCACATGTAACAATCAATCGTCCATTTCGGGTCCAAATTCGACCTGTTGTCCATGCTCGATTGTGCATCTGAATTGGACATTCAATTTCATATAATAGCCAATCGTCAGCACGAACAAGTACCTTGGGCGGAACAATCGGTATATCTAAACTTCGTCGAACTAGTTTGGTTACTTCTTCTCGATCTGTGGGAGCATTTTCATCAATTAAATCAAAACAAAAATCATCATGAAACCACATCGAATGATCGAGTGATGCTTGCATTTTAATTCTCGGATGGAAACCATTTAATGCATACGGAAGCCAAGCACTATTTAAGAGAACACGATCGCTACAATAGGCCACAGCTGATCGATGGATATGTGGATCATTGGGAAGACTCTCTAGTGTTTTAATCCAAACGAATTCTTTGGCTGGCCAGATCGGTTCAGGTTGAAGAAAATCACGTTGATGACAGTAGCGTATATCCATACGCGTAGGCATTTGAAGAGCAAGTTCGACCAATGGTTTGAATTCGGGTTTAAGACGTTTATCATCGAGAAGTTTTTGAAAATGATCAGACAGTGATGGAAGTTTTTCCGGAGGTGGAAGATCTAAAATGATTATAAAGATAGAAGAAAAGACAGGAGAATTTTTTTCATCTACCGAAATGAGGCATTGGGACTTGATGTTCTAAATTTCCTTTTTCTCGTCTATGAAAATTCATTGAACATTCGAAAACAATTCGATCGTCTTGTCGAGCTGTTACGCTTCTCGTTTCAAATGATTTACCATCGCGTAAACGCGTGACTGTATAAACTATAGCTGATGAATTATCAGCTGCTGTTAGAAAATACGAATGTAAACTATGTAACGGATAGTTTTTCGTTAATGTTTGTTGAGCAGCATAAACAGATGAGCCAATTAATTGTCCACCGAAGACACTCTTTCGATTGGGAAATACGAATAATGTTTCAGCTGGTTGAATAAACACATTCGGTTCTTTTTCGATAACTCTTATTGTTTCGTAAAGTGTTGGTCGATTCGACGAAAATGAACGTCGAAAATTCCATATCGAACGATGTGCAAAACATTTCATCATCGTCGAATTAAGTTCGAATAGTTTGATACGTACCCCGCCAAGAGCAAAGGTTGCACACGCGAAGGTTTTTATTTTTTATTTTCTTTTTCGTTCTGGTTCTTCGCACGAAATAGATGAGTCATCTGCATTTATTCCTTCTTTTTTCTCATGATTGGACAAATGTTGATCTATTCTTCAATAATTACACACCATTATTTTCAATTCCAATATTTTCTAGTATCATTTACATTCGAGTATTTCTTCAACGACATAAAATGAAACAAGAGCGATTCAAATGGAATCGTAATAAGAAACTAATTACACAATTATGGGCTATTTCAAGTTTATATTTGGCCATGTGGATGCCAATACAATTGTCTAGTCTCATCAATAAGTACTGGTTACCTACGTTTTTAATTCAAACTCAAATTGATTACATGTATTTATTTCCAATCATGAAATAAAACAATCGCCACTGATGAACATGGAAACGGTTATTCCAGCTTCTCAAAGAAGAATAGTTGTTGATCAATAAATTTTCTCTTTTGATTAGAAACGATATATTTAAGAGCTATTCTTTGTTATCATTAATTTATCTAACGACATCAAGTGCCGTCATGTCAATTTTCCTTTCATTTGCTAGTGATTGACGTAGTTCTAAATTCATCAAACAAAAAATTCGACTTTTTCTTTCAAGTATACCGTCTGTCATGACCCATATTATAATATATTCATTAAAGAAAACTCGTACACATGTGACTAGATATGAAAATATTCCAGGAAATAGTCTTTTTTTTCTCAATTGGCCGGAAATAGCTAAATGGAATATAGTGTGCGAATTAATCAGAGCACACTCAAAGCATATTTAATCGCACATAAAACGTGATTTTTCTTTCGAAATCTAGGACATCATGTTTGACAGATCAGAGGAGCGAAAAAAATAACAACGATGACGCATACATATGCTCGATTGCATCGTTTTCTATCTCCTGTCTTTTTCAATCAACGTTTCTGCATTGACAGATTTCCATAGGTTAATTACGATTGACAGTTCTGACAGTAAATATTTTCTCATTTCCTATTAATCAAAATAATCTCTGTTAAACACAACACATTAGTACGAATTAATCTTTTATTCATTAAGCGAACAATTGAAAATCGAAATTATTCTTGAGATTTGTCGATGTCGTGTCTTTGATTTTCTTATTTCCAAAGAAAACCCACCTTTTGTTTTTACTATATTCACAATCAATCAACAATTCGACTACTAATTGCTTCCTTTTTCTTCGGCTCTTGTCTATCTGAACACATCTCAAGGCTATTTCTCTCTTTTCAAATCCGAAAATATCGAAATTTCATCGAACAGAATCAGTAAATCTGATTGATAATCAAATAAAAATTTATCTTTGCAATAGAGAAAGAGACAAAACAAAAAGAGTCTCGATGGAAATCTTTTGTGAAATTAAGAATACGGAATTATTCTGTTCAAATCAATCAATAGAACAATGTCGTCGTCATCATTCCGGAAAAGAAAAACGATGAATATATTCGAAACACGTCGTACGAATTCGAAAATAGTTAATTAATAATCTTATTTCTATTCACTTTTATCTTCTTTTTTTGTTGTTTTTGAAAAGAATAGATTTTTCTTTTCGCTCTCTCTCGCTGTGTTCTTTTTTTTGTTTGTTTAATTATTAAAAGCAAGCAAAAAGAATAATAAATAAATAAATACTTTCGAATTCTATTTGAACAATCAATTGTTTGACTATTATCATTGAATAACTCGTGCGTAAATCATAACTTGTCTGTTCGATCATAATTAAATTAGTTCGACTTAAGAGAGAAACGGACATTAAATCGATTCTCGGAGAGAAAACAAAACGCAGAAGACTTATGAGATGTTTAGTCGTTCGACTATCTAGTATTGGATTTCTTCCTCTTCATCATTTTTCTTCTTTTTTTTTTTTCTTTTTGGACAAAACGAGTGTCAACATATTGTTTGGTGAATCCTGGCAGTTTGCTCTCGAGTACGAAGAGCTCAACATCGAGATGATAGATAAAGAAAAAAAAACCAAACAGAAGATGATGATGATGAAAGCCGAGAGTATTAAAATGATTTTCATTTCATGCACAATCCCCTTTTTTTTCTTCGTCGTCTGCTGTCTTTTACAACATATAAAGATATTATTCTTTCTTCTTCTTTTTTCTTTCTTCTTTTGATGATTTATAGATAATCAATTATGATTAGACATAAAGAAAATCATTTCGAAAATTAAACAAATGCAAGCTATTTATCGTTCGAAATTTATTTTTAAAAACTATGCTCAACAATACATTGATTGATATTCAACGAAGTTTTCGTTCTCAATGCCATGTTCCTGCTATTATTGTTGTGTAAGTCGTCAAAGTGTTCAAATAAATAATTAATATCTCTCTTCTCTCTCTTTCTGTCTCTCTCTCGTTTTTATATTTCTCTCGCTTCATCTTCCTTTTTTTCCTTTACTATTTCTCTTGGTTGATTTTTTCCTTTCTTTTGCTAGTTTTCTTTTTTTTTTATATTTATTTTACTAGTTCTCTTAGTATTATTATTCTTATTATTACTATTGTTAGTGTGATACAAACATTGGTGAAACGGAGAACGGTGTCGAAACAACTGGTGGAAATAAGTCTGCCAATGGTCAATGGGATGTTTATCTTGACTCTCAATATGATACATTAACAGGTTCTCTTGTTCTTGCCTCCGAAGAAAGTGAATCATGTCACGAATATATTTTCCGAGCTATTCATATACTGATGATCAGTAGTAAGAAAGAAAGAATGAATGAATAATGTTTTAAAATCAATTTATTGCTCATTCTCTAGTTCCAATTATTCTCGTCGAAGCCACGTTGGTGCTAATTTTTGGCTTGATGTTTATCTTCGGTTTGTTGAAAATCGTTTTTTCTTTATTTTTATTTCGACAAAATGATTTTCTAGGATCTAAGTATTCCAATGATTGTCCAATTCAACCATTACTTATCATCTATCATCTCATCGGCGGTGGTGTAGGTTCACTTTTTTGGTTATGGTCAATGTTACGTGCGTTACGTCGTCGACGACAAGAATCCGGCATCGACGACGACGACGATACGGATATCGATGCGCATCTAGGCGATAGTTCCAATGGACAACGATTGAAAGACAATGGCATTTGGTTTATGGAATTATTGGCATTTGTTTTTCTGTTGATTTGTTTTTCATTTGGAAATTATTGGACATGGTCGATATTTTGGCCTGCTGAGGATATGACTGAAACTCAGCCAACGAATTGGTGTAATCATTCTTTGTATATCTTTACATTAGTTTCGATTGGAATTATCTATTTGCTTTTCATATTTGTTATTTTGTTTGTATTTTCATTTTTGATTTTTGCAAGAGTTTGTGTTCGTGTTTTGATCGATGAATAGAAATAAAATTCAATTAAAAAAGAAAAAGAAACGAAACTAACGTATGAATTAGCCTTTTTCCCCTCTATAGGTGAAACAATGAGAAACTAATTTGTCACATTTTTTTTCTGCGATGAGAAAAGAAATGTGTGTATATGTTGAATGTCTTCGGAGATTTGCAGATATTTTGAATTATTGATTAGATTTAATGTGCAAATGTTCTAGTCAACAGAGATGTTCGTGTCAATCACTAGATGGTGTTGGTTGTCAAGTATCGAATTTCGATGAAAAAAAATTCTTGAAAGTAAAAATTCGATTTTTTATTTCGTCGAAATATTTTCAATGAATGATTTGATTTAATTTAATTAAAAGAAATTTCGATGAGACCTTATTTTTGTCAGTCATAGTAATTGAGAATAGTCCAGATTTTACTACCAATAGAATTTATAAACAAGTCCATGAAGTTTTTCGTCTTACTCTCAGCAAACGAACGACTGCGTGTGTTTTCTTTTATCTTCTCTATTGATTTGCATTCTATTTTAGATCTCGTTGAAAGGGGAAAATTTCTATCGAGTCATCATGAAGTAATTCAATTCACTTCATTTCTGTTCAAATTATCAATTTACTTGTTCTTTCAGACTCGAAATTTGCAATTACAGTGGATACAAAATCTATCCCGGTCATGGCAAACGTGCTGTTAAAGTCGATGGCAAAGTATTTCCCTACACCGAAAATCTCAATTAAAATCTTGATTTTCTTTTCATTAAGGTTCATATCTATTTGAACTCGAAATGTCAACGATCGGCTGATATGCGTCGTAATCCACGTCGTGTGACATGGACAGTTCTCTATCGTCGTAAACACAAAAAAGGTGCAGCTGAACAAGAAATCAAAAAACGAACACGACGAACGGTCAAATTTCAACGAGCTATCACCGGCGTTACCTGGAACGAAATTTTAGCTAAACGAAACCAACAACCAGAATTTCGTAAAGCTCAACGACAAGACGCTATCAACGCAGCTAAACAAGCCAAAAAAGCTAAAGCTCAACAAAAGAAAGCTACTCAACCAGCTGGCGCTAAAGTATGTCGAATGATTTTGTAAAAAAAAGGAATAAAACGGTTGCTTTTCAATTTAGGCAAATAAACCAGTTAAAAAAGTGGAAAAGATTCAAAAAAATGTTCCCAAGTCTGCTCCAAAGAAAACCTCACAACGTTAAATCCAGTCCATCGTCGATTGACGTTGTCTTTACATTCGTTTTCTTGTTTGTTCAACTTTTTCAATCAAAGATCACTCCTCGTATCTTTGTGCCGAAAAGATTTGACCTATTTGTTTTTTTTTGTCTTTTTGATCATTTAATCCGATAAAAAATAAACAGAAAACGAGACAATAAAAGAAGACAAGACAATTGAACAATTTCCGGGTTTGCTAAATCTGTTTTTTATTATTTACTTTTTCTTCTCTTCGGATGTTGTTTATATAAAAAAAAAGAAAACTGTCTAAGGTGTGAATCCATTGAAAAGAGAAAATGGGAATATAGAATGTTTGTGGTTTTGTTTTTTTTTTCTAAGTTAAATCGAAACGGATTTTAGCCAGGTAAGACGCCTGGTGATTTTTGGTCTTGTTTCTTTTGTTCTTTAGCATGTTCGGCTTCTTTTTTAGCTAAATATTCGGGCGACCACGAACCATACGGACCAGTGTATTTCTTAATATCTTCGGCTGAGACTTTCACTTCTTTCTTAATGATTTCTTTTGCTTGTTTTTCAAGAGAGATATCGATTTGAGGATCTAGAAAAATCGAGTCGATTGAAATAGAGATTCAAAGATTGGCTCCTATTTTACCTTTAAAATCGAGTTTAGGCACCGAAAGAAGATCTTCAGATTCTGCACCATAAGCATTTTTCAATTTAGCAAGTGTATCTTCAAGACTTTTTCGAACTTCAGGTGTTGCATCAACAAGTCCATCTTTTGTTTGTCTAAATTTGAATTGACAAAAGTCGAAATGAATTATTTTTCTGTTTTGACAAAACGAACTTTCGTTTTTCGTTATATTCTCGAATTTTTTGAATGAATAATTGTTGAATAGGATCGGTCGCTTGTTGTTGGGCTGGTGCATAGTGTGCTGCACTCAATGTTAATTGTCGAGTGGCAATCAAATGAATTGATTGTCGCAATGAAAATGGAACACATCGGTTCAACATGTTTCAATTTCTGAAAATGAGAAAATAAATAATTAAATTCGTGCGAATGTGTGTATTTTTCGAGATAAACTTTAACGAGAAAAAAAAAGCAACACAGTTGTTTTGTTTATTATTGTCATCAATAAAGTCTCGCAAATTTGGTTTTCTATGGACAAACCAATGAGATAGTTAAGCAAGAAAGAGGTCACTAGAAAATTAGATTATATAGAGAGGTTTAATAATGAAAATAAAAAAAGACGAAGGAATCTCGTTTTTTTTCTCTTTTCTTATTTATCGAATAATCGGACTAGATAAAAGTGATTCTATGAATAAAATAGAAAAACATGATTAAACGTTCATCCGGATTTAATTAAAACATCGTTGAATTCTTCGCTTCAAAAAAAAGACTACAATCTTTTTTCATTATAGATTTCAAATTTAATAATGAATCTTTGTAGAATTATATCGACAAGGCTATTATTTAAAAAAATCTCGCTCGTTAAACACGCCATCGAATATTACAATCTTCACTAAGATATCTTGTCTTCCTTGGAACGTTCGTACCTTTGTTTCGTTTTCATGACATTTTTTTCGTTGTAGTCTAAAGTGCGCCCTTGTAACTGATAAACAGTCCACTTTTTGTTACAAACAAGAATAGCGAACTATCGAAATGTTATCTTATTACCCTCACACGTACTGCCAGCAATTACTCATTTCTTTTGTCGTCTCTATATTGTTTTGTATGTGTTTCTTATCATATACTGAATATCTGTTCTTGTCTTGCTTAGAACTGCTTTCGGTTTGAAAATAGAATGACATTGAAGGAGAATGTTTTGAAAAATTTCATTAAATCAACGAAACAAGTGATATTTGTTTTGCTGTCTTGTTTTATTATTTGCAGTTAATGGGGCTTCATTTCATTCGGATCATTAATTGAAATATTATTGTCTAGTTCTTATTTGCCCTAATAACATCAATGCATTTTGAATACATTGTGTTCTAGACATTTTCCCTCCTCCTTCCTTTTTTTCTCTTTTATTCTGTGTGTGTGTGTGTCTCTCTCTCCCTCTCTTACTGAATAGGAAAAGACATCGATACACGTCGCGTCTGAGTACTTGACGGAATTTTTCAATCTGACTACATCTATTTCATCCGATGAGACACAAACATATTTCTTCCCATGTTTATTCTCTCATTTTCTCTCTCGGAAAGAGGAGAACGGAAAATTCTGCGTCTCTTTCAGTGATAAAACCGTTCAAGAAGTTCATCGTCTCTTTGTTGAACGCAGCAAAGAAGAAAAAAGAAGAGAAAAAAACTCAGTCTATTTGCATCTCGCTTTTTTCTTCTTCTACTTCTTTCTTGTCCATCATTAATATAAATCAATATATGTTTATTTATTTCAGAGAGATCGGAATTCATTTTTTTTTCTATTTTCTATTCGACGAGACAGGAAAAAAACACATACAAATACAATGAAATATACAAGACGAGAAATAGCTGAACGCATCGTTAATCATGGAGACCTCTTGGTTATTTATGAAAATAAAATTTACAAATTAAACTCTTGGGTAAATCGTCATCCAGGTGGTGACATGGTGATTTTGCATATGGTTGGAAAGGTAGGCTGAAAATCACGACTATGAAAATAGTTCAAGTAAATATTGATTTAGGATGCAACCGATGAGATCAATGCTTATCATTCCGATGAGATTTTATTGAAGAAACTGCCATGTTTCTATTTCGGTGATGTCGATCCAAATGAATTCTATTCTCTTACTCCACCGATTCAATTAAATTCACCTAAAAATGATTTGAATAACAATCTTTGTCTGACACCGGATATGCTACTATCAGCAAATTATCCCTCGTCGAAAGAAAACTCCCCTGAACAGAAGGAGATTATTCATGCCTATCGACAATTACATTATAAATTGCGATTTCTCGGTAGATAGAATTTATCATCTTTCCTTCTAATCTTATTTCATTTTTAAAGGTTTATTCGATTGTAATTACTTCGATTATGCACGTGAATGTGTGAGATATTCTCTTCTCGGTTCACTTTTTTTATATTTTTTCCTTACTGCTACAACATCATTACATTATTACATTTCGGCTATATTTCTTGGCGTTTTCTGGCATCAATTGACATTTACAGCGCATGATGCCGGTCATTTAGCAATTACACATAAGACTCCGATTGACTCAGCCATTGGAATTTTAATAGGAAATCTTTTCGGCGGCATTTCGATTGGTTGGTGGAAATATCATCATAATATTCATCATATTGTCACGAATGCGCCTGAACACGATCCAGGTAGATTGAGATCATGTTGAATCTGTCGTTTTTTTTTTAATAATTATTTTGTTTGGTTCGATTCGATTCTAGATATTCAACATTTACCATTCTTTGCTATCACTCCAAAGTTTTTTCGTTCGATTTATTCAACATATCATAAGAAAGTTCTTTCGTATACTTGGATTTCATCATTTATCATTCAATTTCAACATTTAACCTATTATTTAATCATGTGTTTCGCAAGATTCAATCTTCAGATTCAATCCTACATATATTTATTCAAACATCGAAATGCTCGTTATCATTCAATTGAAATTTTCGGTATACTTATCTATTGGTTTTGGTTTATTTTACTTTTATCATACATTCCAACATACACACAAGCATTTATCTATCTATTTCTATCCTATATGGTAACCATGCCGTTACATGTTCAAATAACATTGTCACATTTCGGCATGTCAACCGATGATTATGGACCCGTGGAATCATTTCCATCGAAAATGCTTCGAACAACGATGGACATTGCTTGTCCAACATGGTTAGACTTTTTTCACGGAGGTTTACAATATCAAGCTGTTCATCATTTGTTTCCTCGTATGCCACGTCATCAATTACGCGAAGCGAGCTATTTCGTTCAACAATTTGCCGATGAAATTGGCTTGGAATATCATATCTACGGTTTCGTTCATGGAAATGCTAAAGTTTTAAACGTTTTAAAAGATGTTGCAATGCAAATCAAATTAATGAAAAACGTGGCTACATCCAATTCTCATTATCATTAGAATACACACTTGTTTGACTAACCTTTCGATGTTGTTATACCGAATAAATAATTTCAATTCGAATTTTGCTCTGATTTAAAGCGACATCTTGATGAAAAAAGGGATTTGATATTGGACTTTGCATCTATATATGCGTAATAGTAGACTGGAAAAATAAATAATAGAAAAAGCACGACGAAGAAGAAGAAATCAATGATGGATGAACAAGATATTCAACAAGAAATTTTAAACGTCAGAGCTCAGTTTGAAGTAGGATGAATTTCTACGAGAAAAACAAAACAAATAAATATTTAATTGTATTCAGTCGTCGGAAGTACATTCATCATCATTAACAAATCCATTATCTCGTTTTCGGTATCGTCTCGTTGCCGAATTGCAATGCAATGGTTTCGATAGATATTCCACGGAATCATCGAATATTCATCGTGAATGTGAAGAAATTCTTAAATATTCACTCGATGATCATGATTACGAAATGTTCGAACAAGTTCTTTGGCTGATTAAAGATGTAAAAGATCAATACACGCGCAAAGCATTAATTATGAAATATATTAGTTTATGTTAGCAATCGAGTTTCATTGATTTTCTTTTGATTGATTTTGTTTTCTACAAGGTTGTACACTAACTGACGAAAGAATCGAGACAGCTGTCGATCAATTACTGGAATATCTTCATGAAGATGTAGAAATAAATAAATAAACAAAAAACTAAGAGATTTTGTGTTTTTTCTTTTGCTTAGATTGATGCAACTTGGCATTATCATATTGGATTTCTCTTCGATCTTTTACATTTAACAGGTGCTAATACTGAAAATTTAGTTAGTTTAATTGAAACTGTTCAAATATCAAATGTTTTGAATGAGTAAAATCCTTTTCTATTATTATTATTATTTAAATTAAATACGATGTTTTTTGTTTTTTGCAGTGTCCAATTGAAATCAAAATTGACTTATGATGATCGAACGATTAGTACAGCGACCGTTGAACAAACAATCAATTGTATTAAACGAGTATTTCGAATTATTCTTTCATTGGGATATTTTCAAGTTGAAAAGTAAATCCGAATGATTTTCTGTTCGAAAAATGATTTCATCATTGAATTTCAGATTAAATTCAACATTATCATCGGATAATTATATTTTCTTATTTCTCCTAGCTTTCTATCTTCAACTTGATAGACGTTTTCAAGATTTGAATACAATTCATCTTGCTCGACGTTTAATGGTCAATAGTTTAACATTATTACCGAGCACCGATTGGAATGAAAAAGTTCGTTGAATCAAGAAAAAGAAAATTTTCGAATTTATTTTTGTAGAGAGATGCAATTGTCGAATGTTTGTACACATTTTCAGGAAAGAATACTTATATTATTGAGCTATTTTTGAAAACGAACGAACGTACTGTTCGAATACGTACTCAACTAGCTCTCTTACATTTAAAACGATTAGTAAATATGATTGAACATGTGAAAAAGAGCGAAGTAAGAGAACCTTTGTTTGTTTGATTGTTTGTTATTTGTTTGATGAAGGCAATGATTATTGAAGAGATCATTAAAACGAAACTCGATCCACGTTTATTCGAACGACAAGGTGATTTTCTTGATTGTGTTCGATTGTTAGCCGATATAATCGATAGTTATCCATATGATCAACAAATAGTAAACGAGAGATAACGATTGATTTCAAAATAGAAATTGCTTGTTTAGGAATATTTAAGTAAACTACGTGAGAAAATCGAACCATTCGCAAAGAAAGATCATGAGAAATTATTACCCGATGAAGTAGAGAGAAGACAAAAAAAACAAATATTTATCTTTTTTTTTACAATTAATTTATATTTATTTTAGCAAATATTAGTTCTCTTTGATAATTGTCAACGATGGACAACGATGTTAGAACCTCATGTAGATAAATCGAAACGTTTAAAAAACCAATGATATTAAAAAATCAACAAATAATGATTAATCTTTTTTTTTCTGTTCTTGTTTTTTTCTTCAGATAGAGAAAAAGAAAGCTAAACTATGAAAGGTTTGGTGACATTAATCACCGGTGGTGCGTCGGGTCTTGGTCTTGCTTGTGCGAAACGTTTTGCAAAGCAAGGTGCACAAGTAGTCATTTGTGATTTACCGACATCGAAAGGTCAAGAAGTCGTCGATAAATGGCAAACGATTTCTCAAACATCAAGTCAACAATTAGACGAACAAGCACAACAGTTCGCTGCACCACAAAATGTAGAGAAAACAAAATCAAAATTGAAATTTATTGAGAATTTCTTCTATTTTTTCGATTTAGTTACGTGCAAATGAACAAACACCCGGCCCCATTATCGAACAAAAACCATCGAAAGCATCGAAAGAAGCGGCTTTCAACGCGCCATTATTCTGTCCAGGTGACGTTACGAACGAACAGCAAATTCAACAAATCTTTAATCAAATTAAAGAGCAATACGGTCGACTTGATGCTGTACTCAATTGTGCAGGAATTGGCGTTGCTTTTCGTACTTACAACATAAACAAAGTATTGATTGAAACAATAACAACAAAACAACGTATTTTATTTGATCGATTTTTAGCGTTCAATGCATGGTCTCGATGAATTCAAACGTGTTCTCAATGTCAATGTTGCAGGAACATTCAATGTTATCCGTTGGGCATGTCACACTATGGCTGATAATCAACCTGACTCTCAAGGTCAACGTGGTGTAATTATTAATACGGCATCGGTCGCAGCCTACGAAGGACAAATCGGACAAGTAGCTTATGCAGCATCCAAAGGTGCTATCGTTTCAATGACATTACCATTAGCACGTGATCTATCGAATATGGGCATACGAGTTTGTGCTATAGCACCCGGTGTCTTCCATACACCAATGCTTGGATCATTGCCAGCTAAAGTTCGAACTTTACTGGGTAATATGGTACCATTTCCTGCTCGACTGGGCAATTCCGATGATTATGCTCATTTAGCACAAGCTATTATCGAAAATCCATATCTTAACGGTGAAGTCATTCGATTAGATGGTGCACTTCGTATGCCACCCTAATAAACAATAATTAAATAAGAGACAGAGAGAGAGAGAAAAAAACGCAACAGAAACTTTTCGTTTCCTATCATTTAAGAGTAGAAGATGTGTTAATTTGTTTTTTTCTTTTTCTAAACGAATAAAACAGATTTTTGAAATACAAAACCGACACGGCTCTCTATAGTTGAAATTAGTCAATTATTCCCACAATACTTTCAAAGATGACAGACCAATCATGGTATGTAATTTAAAATACGTAGGTTGTAACCGAAGAAAATACGAGCAGATTTTATGTTTCACCTACTCGATGGAAGAATAGAAGAAAATTCGGAAATAGAAATATCAATAATAAATTATGAATCTCAACGAGAAAATGTCTTTTATCTTGAAATTAAATCAATACGCCAACTTTTCCTTGCGTTCTGGCTTTTATTGATATAAACGTATGAATATATAAAAAAGCGACTAAGTTATCGCCAGATGTTAATCAATGATTTTACCCTATAAATACTCTTAGTTTTTCAATTTATTTCTCTCAAGTGTTCATCCACAACAACGAACAACTATGAACGGCCTTAATTTATTCTATCTCGTGTTCATTGTTACACTTTCATTGACTCATGGTAAGTCATTTATTTGTTCGATTTTCGATTGTTATCATTAAATTTTCTGCTTTCAATTAGCTTTCTCGTTGAATAGTCAAACAGCACGTTTGTACAATGTCTTTCGACGACCTCTGGGACTAAAAACTGATACCATTGGTATGCTATCTGAAAGTGACAAACAACATATCGGCAATCAACGACCCGTATCCGATGAATACGAAGAACAAATTCAATCACGAAGTGCGTGGGATTCAGGTGAAGATTATTATTATCAATGGGCGAATCAAAATCGTCGACCATTCGAATATTTGGCTGGACGTAAACGTGATGCTGATAAAGTCTTTTCGTCAACACGTGATCGACGTATTAACGGTGGCCTATGGCGTAGTGGTTTAGTTGGTTAACGCTTTAATTAGAAAAATAAATAAACAAGAAACAACAACAGAAATCTACTTCGATCTGCAATCTTTCTTTCTGTCTGTCTTTGCAAGGAAACAATCTATAAAACATGTTCTTGTTTAGAATTTTTCTTCAAAACAAACGAATTTCTTTTTCCTTGGAACATTTAATCTTAATTATAAATAAGAATGAGATATCTCTCTCATTTGTTAATAAAAAAAAACCATTTAATCTTTTTCGTTAATTCGTTTTTGTTGTATTGTAATGAGTAGTTTCATTCATGTTCTTGAATAATATAACCTAACAGTACATGCTTAGTCATTCTTTGTTAGAACGTATGCATTAGAATTGTAATTACATCGATTCGATATAATCGCATTATCCTGAGGAGAAAGACATTATACGTCGAAAGAGTTCAAGTTAACACAGTTGGTTCACGTACTCCCCTATTTCATATAGAAATGAAAAAACAGAAAAAAAAATCAGAATATCATCTTTTATCTATACTCAATTTGCTTTGCTTCTTCATTTACAACAAAATGAATACTACTACTACTGCTGCTATTATTATTACCCCGGATGACAGTTCATTCGTTGTACTTAGTTCAACAATTCATAAAATTGTTTTAAGTTTCTATATTATTTTTGGTTTAATTGGTAATATTTTCAACATACTTCTATTCCAAAGTGCTGCCTTACGTCAAACATCAACATCATTCTATTTATTATCAGAATCAATTTCGAATTTAATTGTTGTTTGTTTGGCTTTACCTATTCGTTTACTATCGGATGGTTTTGGACTGAATGTTACTGATTATTCATTATTATCTTGTCAATTGATATCCTATATATATTTTACTTGTCTAGCATTACCACCAATTTTTACTACTCTCGCTTGTGTTGATCGATGGGCTGCAAGTTGTGTTGAAGTCAATCGACGACGATTTGCCAATAAATCAATGGCAAAACGAATGATTCCTTTAGCAATTCTTTTTTGTGGTTTAATTTATGCACCTATATTCGTAACATTCGATATGTCAACAGATCCACCACCACCATTTTGTTCAATTTCACTAAAATATGCATTTTTTGGACTTATCTATTATTTATTAACATATTCAATTATTCCTCCAGGATTTATGATCGGTTTTACTATTGGAGTTATATTGCATATACGAAGAAAACGAACTGGTATCGTACATGTTGCACCTCCTGTAGGACAATCAATAAGCAATGATAGTCATTCCACTCGAGGAAATCGTCGTCGACTTAGTCCTATGCAATTCATGCTTATCTGTCAAGCATTTAGTGAATGTTTATTGACACTTCCATTTAGTCTTACGAATATCCTATCATTATTTGTGGATTATGATCAGCATTTTTTAATGATCTATTCGTATACTCGTCTGTTGTTATTTATTAGTTATGTTTCATCGTTCTATATTTTCACTTTGAGTTCAAAATTGTACAGAGAAGAATTTAAGAAATTCATTCGACGACTATGGCACAGACAATAAATGTATGTCAAAATGTTAATAAAAAAATAAAGCATTAGCACATATCCGTTTATAACGGAATATTACTTGGGGAAAATATCTTCTTGAAATAATCGATGCACTTTCGTTGATGGAACGGATGAAATCTCCTGCTATGACGGATATATAATAATCTATTTCCTTGTGACCTAAATACTCCATTAGAATATATTGTAATCAACGAAAATACTACAGTTGAATGAGTTGTGATAACTTTTTAACTATATCAGCTTATTCAATCGTGCATTCTTTTTTTTTTAGAAAGAAAGATCCTGATTCGAAGGCAAAACATAATTTATTGCCAGTGCAACTCTTCCCAATGACTTTAGCCGTAAATGCTAATTGAAAGTTCCTACAATATTAAATATGAAGAACAAGTAATAAAAAGTCATGAAAATTATGCTGTGACCACACGTTGAACTAATCCTACTGAACCTGGAGAATGAGCACCTAGATCGTCAAAAACCGTTAAAAGATTATTTTTTGGTAACAACCAATCCGATGGAATATGATAGTATCGTTGAGTTGGTTCCATACAATTGATTTGTGCTTGTTGACAACAGCATGGTGTTGTATCATGACAAAAACCTTGAATTAACCAATATAAACCGAGATCATTTCCATTAATATAAGCATGACCACGATTTAAACCTGTCGCATCGAGTAAAACTGGATTAGCATTTGTATCTTTGTTAATAAGATGATCGAGATCGAATCGTGCTTGAAACCAAGTGACAGCTTTATCAATACCTTTTGTCCATTGAGTATCCCAGGGAACTTTCGACGAACCTTGTTCAGTAAAGATTTGATAGTATTCTCCAACTAAACCTTTTTGATGTTCCCATGAATAACCTGTACCATTGGTTATTAATTCATCTTCAATCCAAACATTACCGACGATACCTTTATGTTCGAAACTACCAGCCTGTATGCCATTGTCAAGACCTAATGTAATAGATAAAATTTCAAGTGAATATTGTTGATTTGGTTTGAATGTTGAAAGATCTAATGAAACAATTGCAGTGACACCACCTTGAGAATGTTCATGATTGTCGTATTCGCCAAGATATTTACCGTCCAAGAAGAACAATAAAGCATTTGCTTTTCGTGTTTCAACTGTGAATTTTGTATGAGATTGTGGCTCAGCAATAGTAACATTTCGACGATACCATAGATAAGCAGTTTCATCATTTGTAATTATGAGTTGCTCAATGGGTGTTGGTGACGAAACAACAGGTAAATTGGAAACAGCTGGTTCAGACCATGTTCGCCATTCAAGTGGACCAGTAACAACTGGAAGTATTTCTGTATTATCACTATTTACATCGCTATAGTTGGCACTATCCCATATGATATTTAAATTATTGTCATAGACACGTACAGACTGAGCCGGGAATGAAATATTTTGATTCTTATAAAGTGTTTGTATAGGAATATTAGCTTGATTTCCAACGAAATTAAGAGATGAACCATATGAATAAACATATTGTTGAGTGCCTGTAGCCCATTTTTGTCCATCCCACCATGGTAATGCAGTACGCACAGGATCTTGACCTAACATAACTTTTGCATTATTGGCAACTAAATGTTGAAGACGACTTAATTGAGTATATTTTGGTTCATTTGGTGTTCCATCAGCATGTAAACAAACATCATCGGCATACATTGTTGTAATACCTGAACCAG
>ERZ778027.1048-NODE-1048-length-52381-cov-12.476226_pt1 | contig 52381 bp, 65 predicted proteins | sample MGYA00375757_ERZ778027 | MGnify/ENA primary metagenome ERZ778027 (study PRJEB29350, sample SAMN05389817) | bioreactor metagenome | isolation source: Ammonium sulfate bioreactor | place: South Africa: University of Cape Town | collected 2014-02-18 ...
AAATACTGTTCATAGAGAAGAGTTAATGTGGTAAATACTGAATTAACTTCAGCAAAATCTTCTTGAAGTGGTAAATGTTGAAAAATCACCGGTAGAACCTAATTGAACAGAAATATTCCAAATAGAAAAAAAAACAAACGAAATGTAATTCACTTGTCCAAGTGGAATATGTTTCGGTGAAATAAGAATCATTCGACATATGCAACTGCAAATATTATCAATCATTCGTCGATTTGTTTCTTTACTCAAAACATGTGATAAACGATTTAAAATCGTTTCATATTGATTGACTAAATGTTGACCAGCAACTTGACAGAGAACACCGAGACCAAAACAGGCATTCGTTCGAACTTCTTCATCATCATCGAGAAGATATTGATAGAACACTATGATTGAAATAAAATACAAAAACATCTTACAATTGAGAATTTAATTTACTAGTAAAAAATGATTGAAGAAATGGATGAAGTAAAATTTCATTCATATTTTGAACTGTTTCAGCAAGTACACCGATAACAAACGAACGATCCGAGACACTTGCTTGATGTCTCTAGACAACAAAAACATTCGAAAAATCTTTTGATTTATTTTGATTCTTACGAGTCGTTTTTGTAATTTTGGTATGATCGATCCAAGATATGTCGGATAGAATGGTACTTTACCGGTACATGCAATGGATGTTAATGCTGGAAGAAGATCTCCTGCAGTTGAGATTAACATCGCATCATATTCTGCATCATCTCGACCATCATTATCACGACCGTCATCGTCTTCGTTTTCATCGTCGTTTTCTTGTTGACATTTAGCCTTTTTAAATAGCAAAAAGAAAATCGATCGTTTCTTGTTTTCATTTTCGAAATCAATTGAATTTGTTACTTTATAATTCAAAACTTTTTGTATTGAATGAGCAATTTTTTCGAGTAGACTAACATGTTTAAGCATTTCGAGTTTAATTTCTTCGAGAACATTTTTTATCGTATCAAGAGCAATTTGTGCTAATGATCGACTTGCTGTTGTATTTATAATCGTACATAAACTCGGAATGAATTCATTTAATAATCGATCCGATTCTTTTGAAAATAATGACAAATATCGATCGTGTTTTTTTTTTCAATTTCATTTACCATTGAGAATCAATTGTTTTTCATTTGGATTTTGTGTTTGATCGCTCATTTTATGAATTGCAACAAGAAGATTTCCAATTGATGTCACAGCATTTTGTGAACATTGAACATTGGGAAATTCGAGCATGTTTTTCAATTGTTCAACAATATCTTTCAAATTCGACCAAACAGAAACCCTAATCATCATATCGAACAGAAATTCGTTGAAATCCTGATCAAAAACGAAATTTCCTTACGTGCAATTTTCAACAATATCTCCCAAAGCTTCGATAGCTGCGGCTTTTTCTTCGACATGAGCATTTTCGATTGTCATGCTATGAAAATCGAAAAGTTTCAGTTTAATTGCGCAAATCGTTTGCTTATTCTCACCGTTCATCATCATCTTCGTCGTCATCATCATCATCAGCTTCTTCAGCTTCGTCATCATCGTGTTTGTCGGCCATTTCACTGCCTGCTGTTTCGATTTGTTCTTCATCAACCCATTCTAATTTACGATTTTCAGTCGTTGTAATATCCTAAAAACATTAAATTTCGAAAATCTTTTTTTGTTATGAAACAATTCATACTTCAATCCAATTTAACGATCGAAGTGATTCGAATGTATAACCGAGAATTTTATTCAAATGAACCGGATTAAATTCGGCTTTAAATACTCGACTAGCTGCTCCACCAACAGCAAAACTAAATAAACAACGATCCTCTTTTTTTTTCGTGTTAATCGAAGAAAATATTTTTACACAGCTGAACGAAATTCTGGCTCATCGATTTCACCATATAAATTGATTGAAAAATCCAAAGCTTGAACTAGAATAGCCTTGCAATGATCAGTACCGACAGCTCGACAGAGTGATGCGAGTGTATCTACGACAAACGAAAATACAATGATCAATTACATTGAGATTTTCCTACGGAGTGACGTGCAAAACACTGGTAGAGTATCTTCATTTGGTTTTTGACTTAAATTTGGTGATAATTGAGTAATGACTGCTTCGAGATAGGGCGCAAATTTATCCTTCATAACAATTGCTAAATGATCGAGATTATTTTATGGAAGATATGTTTGTGTTTTTACCGATTGCTGGATAAACAGCAAGAATTAATTCTCGAATTTTCAAATTTGTTGTTGCTGAATGAACATGAAAAAGAACTTTCAATACTTCAGGTATTGAGCCTTGATGTTCTTCATTCAAAACACCGATGATTTCTTCGACGGCATAATAAATTCGAATAACTTTTAAATTATGATTTTGAAGATTATCCGGTTGAAGCATCAATTCCATAAGAATCGGTAGGATTTGTACTGAATATTTTGAGATTTCACCCTAAAAGTTCAATTCTACAAAATCTCAATCGATTAAATTATAAACTTCTACTTCTAAAACAGCACATGTTTCACCCAAGGCTAACAAAGCTGCACTAGCCACATCTGAATGTGCATCTCGAAGGCCAAGTTGCAATGCAGTCATATACGGTTCCAAATAACTAAATAAATCATCATAATTCGAAAAATTTTATTCTTTTTTATTTTATTCCTCACTTATTATTGATATAATCGCAGCAACCATCGATAATTCCTGAGAGAACATAATAAGCAGCTTTTCGTTCGTTTGAAACTGAACTTTTCAACATGGGTTCAACTTGTGAAATCTAAAATATGTGTTCTACTCATCATTCGTACTCGTTTCTTCAACAACTAACCACTAATGGAACGAATTTTTCCGGTGATAAATGATATGACATTGCTTCGAGAACATGATTAGCTCCTGCAACAACAACAGGCTCATCTTCTTCGTCAATAATATCATTCGAATCCATCGCTGCCGAACTAATAATTTGCAAAAGTGCTTGAATAATCGGCGGAAGAATGGCAGCATGTTTTAAAAGAGCTTTCTTTTTCTGTCGACAGATTTCTGCAAGAATACTCAATGCATTATAACGAACTGATTCAAGAACGGAATTATCATTTCGTAATGCGATCTAAACAAGAACACAATTCAATAAGACGAGAAAAAAAACAAAATAAAAATCAATACTTGAATACAAGTTGAGATAATACTTTGAAGATGTGTTCCGATTATATTCGGAAGTTCACAATCGAGTAGAGCTTCATAAAAATCTAGGATATTTGTCGTATTTTCTGCCTAAAAACAATGATTTCATTCTTTTATTTTAGTCGGTTTTGATAGTCATTACTTTAAGATTAGCAAAAAGATATTGTATAGCATCATTTGCAATCGGTACGAGATCACTTATTGTTTGTACGTATTGTTTTTGTTGAACAACTTTAACAAGATTTGTTAGAATAATCAAAGATTGCTCGCAAACAATGGGTGATGGTCGAGTTTTTAACATGGATGTTATTAAATTAAATGTATGCGGCCAATGTTGAAGTATGAATTCAGCACAATAAGTTGCCAATGTAGCAAATAAATACATGCCTAATTCTAATTGTTTGAGATCTGTTGATTGAACTAATGTACCACATAAATGAAGATATTCTTTCCATCCTGTCACTTCATTTTTCGGTTGTTTTTTTGCTTTTTTCGTTTTCTTTTCGATAACTTCCTGTTGTAAATCTTGTTTGGCTATCGTACCGATTAATTCGAACAAAGATTTTTGAATACGTTGATTGGTTTCAATTTGTACTTGTTCAAGAAGAAGTTTTTTTAATGTTTCATGAACATCTTTCGGTATTGTCGATGATGATTTCGATAGTTTTCGTCTTAATAAAACCGATGCTGATATACGTAATTGTTCGTTTTGTTCCGAACGAAGTATATGAAATAATTGCAAAAGAAAATCGTTGTTAAACGAAAGATTTTGCAATTGTTTCGTTGCTTGTTTGATCTTCTCGGTATCGGGTTCAGTCAATTGACGAAGCCAATGAACAAGTGTTGCTGACTGCATTCGATCTGAAAAATCGATTTATTTAATAATAATAGAAAAATCATCGTCGAAAAAAAAAAGAATTATGTTGATCGAAAATGAATTTAATATAAAAAAAAGAATCACGATGTCATGAAGAAATTTATTGATTTGTTGTTGTTTATTTGCTTATTGCCAATCTTTTGCAATGACAAGATTCCATTCCCATTCGGCAAATATATTTTTATCGTCATCGGTTAATTTTGATTTGACAAGAAACGAACCACGAGAAAGAAGACCACTCGGCGCTTGTTCAACATCACTAGTAAAAGTTTGACGTTCAGCATTTGGTGCTTTCGAACCTGAAAGCAAAAATCTAAGAGAATATTCATCGAAAATAAGAGTTTACCAATCATAAACGTCGATTTATCGACAGTTATGGTACGTGCTTTTAACACTTTGTTGCTTAATTTCAAGCCCGTTACAATATCACGTTGTACGTAGAAATCTAATTTCGTTCGATAAGCTTCACCTTCTTTTATTGTTACAGTACGTTTTGCATGTGCCTCACGTACTTTTGCCAGAGAACCTTTCAAATCGAAGACAATATCGGGTTTATGATTTTCAAATACAAGTGTAATAGATTCAGGAAGAACAAGACGGGTATCATTAGCATCAATAACTAAATTTGTAAGGCTTTTTGCATTTGCATTGCCTAATAATTGATTTTTATAACGTGTCAATGCGTCATCATCTTCATCCTTAGCAACAATCGTACCAAGATCAACTTTTTGTGGTGCTTTATAACCTGATACTGCTGATTGTTCATCATCAGAATCATGTTCTGTATTGGAATGTTTATTTGGATCGCCGGAAGCCATAATTATTTTTCACAACAAACAGATGTTTCTTTTTTCTTTTTGAAATCTATAAATCTCAATCTATAATTGAAGAATATTTGGGGGTTTTTCTATGTTGCTGAGAGATTCGTTCTTTTTATTTCTTGCGGAATTTTGTGTTTATCTCTTGCATAAAAATACACAAATAAGAGTACTAAACGAACAATACGAAAAAGAAAGAAATAGAGAAAATTGTTTTGGTTTTTGAATAAATGTGTAAACATCACCGGATATACGACACTAAAGGAATAAATATGTTGTATTCTGTTTAATCTGTACAGGAATGTTAAAATTTAAAGTAGAATCGATTATTTCTTGTGTAGTGATGTTCGAATTTGTCGAATGATATTATCTAATTTGATAAAGCCTTCTTCAGCTTGTTGAAGAGTCTTTTTGGTTGTACCACGAATAGATTTCATTAATGTTGGATTATTTTCAACATTATCAGATTCTTCATCTCCACTTGAGACATGTCGTTGATGAGAACTACTATTTTCAGCATGTTGAACCGGATGTGATTGAACACCAAGTGATGCCGGTGGTGGCACAGTAAGATATTCATTCGATGCTGCTCCTCCTCCTCCTCCTCCATTTCCGCCTGATGCTGGCGATGAACTTGTTTCGCTTAATTTTCGGATATTTTTATAGACAACCGTTCGAAGATCATCAATCATATCGACATAATTCACAATATCTTCGCATTGTTTAGCATATGATTGTTGAATGGCTTGAAATTTTGTAATTAATTTCGAACGTTGCTCAATCCAATCGTTATAATCGCGATAGACTTGAATAAGATTCGGTGAACAATCATTAAGAACAAATTTTACATAAGTTTTATGTAATTCTTCGAGATTTTTTCGACGACGAAAATGCGAATCACTTTGTAAACGATTATATGTGCTCAATAGACGATCCTACACACACACACAAGACTTTTATAAAGAACAAACTAAAAATGAAGATTTACTTTTCGAAAACTTTCATGAAGATCCATTAAATCTTTCAAATATTTATCGGCTCGATTGATCCATGATGAATAAGTCTTCGTACAATTCGATGACCAAAGCGTATTAACAAATGGTTGTTGATCATCATTGTCATTCATTCCTAATTGTCCATGATATTCTTGATTAATTAATTCTACGATGTCATGTTCACATTTTTTTAACTGTTCATACGGTTGAAGATATGAACGAAGATAAATGCGAATACTTTGCTGAATTAATTGCATAGGCGACGCATTACTTGAACGATGTGTTGTAACTAAAAACACAAACGAATGAAATCAATTTTTTCGGTTGGTTGTTTATTGATTTACCAGGCGAGAGACTATTTTCGCTTGATGATGCTGTATTATTTAATAAATGTGAGAAGCCAATTCCAGGTGCTTCGCCACTTGTCGATTGAGTTCGTCCTGATGTCGAACCAATTGAGCTCATCGAAACACTCGATGGTGATGATGAGTGACTGTTTGTATTTGTATCGAGTTGATCGAGAATATTTTTCAGTTCTTCAATTGCACGAAAGATAGTTAATTTCGAACGAATTAAACAGAGAAATTCTAATAAATTCGATTTTAAATGTTGTTGCATGACTGTTGTCGAACATTGTGCCGTTTGAAGAATATGTTGATATTCGATTAATTGAGTTTTAATGTAGAAAAATAAGCCAACCATATCCTTACTCCATTCGCATGCAGCTGCAACATCATTTACTTGCCGAATTGGTTTAACTTCAGGAAAAAAAAATTTTGGATAGACTTGAGAAGATTTAAATGATGAAAATGTATAGAAAACCAGCGGTGATTCACGTGATGTTGGACTTGGCAATTGTTCGCAGAAGTTTTTTATTGATACAGATTTTGTTTTTGATATTGGATAGGGTATACTAGATACAGAGAACGAGAGATAAAAGTTATTGCATGAAAACAAAAATGTGAATTACTTTTGAAAGAGACAATAATATTCTTCATCATCATTATGTTTTAAAATGTCATAGAAATTCGAAATCGATTGTTTCGGTTCGAAATAACTGCATGTCAGTGCAAATGTTTTTAAATTTAAATAATAAATCGGCATTAAATGAAAGATTCGATCCGTAGTTGCAAAGAATTCGGGAAAACTCATTAATTTATTTCGATTCGATTCGAGTAAACGTTGTAGAAGCATTTCTAGACCATTTTTTAAATCTTTCGATAAACGACATGATTCAGGCAGTGTTTTAGACCATTGAATTTCTGCACCAGGTTTTTCTTCAATACCCGATATATATCCATCTGGTTTCGTGTCTAAAATTCGCTTCATTACAGCACGATCTTTACGCGTGCCATAGAACGGTTGAAAGGGCAATTCTCCTGAAAGAAATTGTTGGTTAATCATAATAAAAAAAAAACTGAAGAAGAAAATATTGACAAACCAGTTGCACATTGATAGAGAGTGACACCAAGTGACCAAAGATCGACTTCGAATGGAAAATCAACTCGAGTTTGCAGAGCTGTTCGAAGAACATCGCTTTTATTATCTCGAACTGCAGCTCTAGAAAACAGAGAAAATAAATAAAAAAAGAAATGCTTCTTTTTACATACCGATATAATTCGGGATGAATATATTCTTCCGTTCCGACGAGTGACGTGAACGCATTTTCTCCATCATTAATCAATCGTGCAACACCGAGATCTGCTAGTTTATATGTTCGTTCGCCATTGATATTAATCGAAAGCATGATATTATCAGGTTTAATATCACGATGAATCTAAACAAGCACAGTTTTCTTTCTTGATTTTTGTTTGTCTTAGGAAAATGTTCATCTCACAGTTCGTTTATCATGTAAATATTTCAAAGCATTGGTTAGATGTCGAAAAACCAACATAAAATCATCTTCGCTCAAACCGTAACGATTTTCCGGTAATTCAAGAACATTATGTAAACTTCCGCCATTACAGTATTCGATTAAAAGAGCTTCTCGATTATCCGCTGCAGCTGTTGCATCCGACGTAATAACACGTTCCAAGGCGATATATCGAACAATGTTTTCATGTTCAGCAGCTTTAAGAATTTCTAATTCACGTTCTAAAAGTGGTCGATGATCTTTATTGTGATGTGCACGTGGATCTGAACGAGAATTCGATGCAACTTGATAGACTTTTGCTGCAACTAGTTCGCCCGTTGTTTTGTTATATGCTTTGTAAACTTGTGATGTTGCGCCGTGTCCAAGAATATCTTGTAGAGCCCAAAGATAATTTTGTGTATCTTCGCACATATCTTAAGTAAATAAATCGAATTTTCTCTCTATTATTTTAGTTTCTTTTTCTTTTTTATTTCTTCCGATTTATTATTTGTTTTCTGTAGACAGACAGAAAAAAATGGAGGAGGGGGTGTACAACGAGTATTTTATTGGTAGGACGCAAATCGAATAGATGTCATTATTTTCAAATCAAGGATTCATTTATTTATTTTTATTTTTCCCGAATTACTTGACAAGAAGAGAAACACACTCGGATTTATAAGAAAAAAAAAAGACGTGTTTTTATGAAGCATTTTTAAGGCCAGACGCGATTGTATATGCAGCCATTTTATTCCAATCGATCTTTTGTTTTGTCATAGGTAATTGACGACGTAAAGTTTTGAAAGTCGAGTCCGACATGGATTGATAATTTTCATTGATTGATTGCTAAACAAGAAAGAAAATATTTCAAAAAATATAAATTCATTAAATATGATTTTTGAATACTTGAAACGTATCTTCGGATTCGCGAATGATTCGAACGATATCCTTGCCCGTTGATGCTTCATTCTAAATCGAATTCAAGAGAATATCAACGGAAACTATTCAAAGAGAATATTTGTTACTTGAGTGGTCACTTTCTCATTAACATCACGATCAGTCATTAATTGAACATTTCCATCTTCGAAATAATGAATTTGACTCTTGATATTGCCAGTTAGTTCTGCTTCACCTTGATTTGGCTCGAATGTAATCGACCATTTCGATCTCCATCGACCGTTCCTAAATGAAATTTTCATGATTTTCGAAAAAAGATTCATTTTCAAATTCGATACCAGAAATTTTTCGCTTCGAATTTATGACTTTCGATAAATGCTTGTAATGTTATACTATCTCCTTGACTTGTACCAACAACTGTACAAGTACCAGATGGATATCGTTCTTTAGCATAGGTTGTTAATTCTTTTTCCAGAGCCGCTCGCCATGATTCAGCTTGTTCGTCAGTTTCATAGGCTTCGAATTCTGAGGCTTGATTACGTACGTGATCAACTCTGAATAGACAGTTTTTTTGTTTCGTATTTTTGAAATTTGATTTTAAAATTCAATCTACCGAAAACTTTGTTTACTACGTGGATCAAAAAATCTACCATCTTTCAAATCGTTAGCATCTGTAATCAAACATTCTTGTTCCGAATTGTCAATTTTAACTGAAACCAATTGATCTCGACTATATTCTGCGAATGATCTAATACAAGAATCGTCTAGTTTCTATTTTATTGTAAAATCGACTTACTCAGCAAGTGATTCCTGAACTAGAGTGTCGTCATTGAGTAATGTTCGAACATCTAAAGAAAGAAACAAATTTCCTATGTTAACATCATATCTTCAACTGACCATTGACAACTTCCTTGAATTCTCCAGGTGGTGCTTCAGAAATTAAACGCTTGACAATAGATAGTTTTTGATCGTCGGCAACAGCTTCAGCCATATTTATTCTTTCGTCACAGACAACAACAACAAAATTTTGCAAATGCTATCACGAAAAGAATTTCTGATAAAGAGACAAGATTCGAGCAACGAATAAAATGTTTGATATGAGTTAAAGGTTTATATTTTTCATTTGAAATACTACTCTCTCCATCTTTTGAAAAGAATGTTTGCTTTATTATATCAACATTACATCAATAGAGAAAAAAAGGACAACTTCTTTAAGGTTTAGGAGCGATATATGCAGCAACAACTTGACCAATTTTAGCGTAACCTTGAACGTTTGGATGAGCAGCATTCTTCGTATCGAAGAAACTGCTTACATATGGATCAGCTGAAAACATTTCATGACCAAGAAATGCTCCTTTAACAGGTGCAATATAATCAATTTGTGCTTCCGTAGCAGCATCTTGAACTGTTTGATCAAGAAAAGCAAGAACTTGATGACAACTATCTTCATTCGGAATTTTATGACCAACACTAACAAAATCAACATACGGTACGGCATAGATTTTCGTACCTGGACGTGCAGCAGCTTTTATTTTTTGATATGTTTCAACAAGTTCAGGTTTGAGTGAAGTAATTTTAGCTTCGACACCAGTTACATTATTTTCAAAGATAACTGCAAGAAGTGCATCGGCAACACCAAGATCATTACCTCCAGTTGTAAACATGACGTGAGTTGCATTTTTTAATGAAGCAGCTGCATTCGTTAATTGCCGTGGAATATCGCTCATTTTCGAGCCACCAACAGCAAAATTACGTGCAGTCCAGTTTAAAATATTAGCAGCAACGACTGGATATGAAACACGTGCACCACCTTCAGAACCAGCACCTGTATACGAATCGCCGATAGCAACAATGAAATTACCATCTAAACAATATTTTAAAAAAGAACAACAGTAGACACTCTAAATTCAGTACAATGTTAAATATAAACCTTGATAACTGCTACCGATAAGATTGCAAACTAGAACAATAAAAAATAAAGCCCACATATTGCTTTCAGTTGAGTTTTTTAAACATACTAGGACTATCTGTATGCATATATATATATAGCATACCGACACATGGATAATCTCTCTTTGTTTATGGAAAAATGAAACAGCTGTTTTATTTTCACCCTGAACGCCTCCAGTTTGGGAGTACATGACAATTTAGGAATATGCCGAATATTATCGTGTTTTTTTTTATTCATTGACACGCGATTTTGAGAACCGAAACAGGTGTAAATACGGTAACATTGGTACTCGTGATCAAAAGAAAACCTTCGATTTTTTTTTATGACAAAATATTCTTGAATTCTCAACAATGTTTATTAACGATCGTATAATGATAAGACATAATGATTTTATTTGCCTCTCTCGCTTCTATATAAACCTGTGTATCAGATACTGAAAATGTATTCGTATAAAACGAAAAATGCAAGTGACAAAAATCGTTTCGGTTTTATTTTTTGCTTTGGTTTTATTGATTTCATTCGATTCAACCAGTAGCGAAATTATTCGTGGTCAACGTCGGTTTCCTTTGCAAAATCGTCGAACTGGTCCCGGTCAATTCATTGGTCGACAAATACTCGAATCGGTTCGTAAACGTCGTCAATTCCATTAAAATATTTCATCAGTTTCTGCTGTTTTTTTTTTGTCTGACATGAAATCTATTTGAAAGAACTTGTACTAATTGAACAATAAACGAGAATAAATAAATGACAAGAAGAAAAACACAATTGAAAACCTATGGAACTAAGAAATATACAAAAACGAAAAGAGAAAAGAAGAAAAACATTGTCCCAAATCAAGAAAAAAAAACGAAACACTTCAATCGGATAAACTGTTTGATCGATCTCGAACGAAGTCGTCGCCGTTGTTGTTGTTGTTATTGTTAGTATTTGTATGTTGATTCGAATGACTATCTTCAGGAATAAATTTGACTTTCATTGGCGCTGCATTTGGTTTACTCATGTAGAAACGTTCGAAAGCATCGAGAATTCTATCAACTGATCGACGTTGACGTTCGTCATCCTTCTTACCATCGACATCATCGTTGTTATTCGATTGATTGTAATTTCGTTGTTGCGAATAGTCAGCTGGTTGAGGAGGAGGAGGAGGAGGCGGCGGCGGTGGTGGAGCTGGAACTTGCTGTCGAGCATTGACATGAGCAGCAGCTGCATGAGCAAGTTGAGCTGCTGTTTCTTCACGCGAACTCTTACCTGATTTACTGTCGTTTTCTACATGTGAACTTGAAAGAAAAAAAAAGCAAACAGAGTAGATTTATGAAAATAGATTTCTTTTGTCGATCTTACGAGCCGCCATTTGCTTGACTGTTGACTTCAACAATGAGCGGTGTTTGTCGAGGCGAATGATTATCATGATGAACGGTTGTTTTCGATAGTTTCTTTTGTAATTTATGTAATTCACCTTCTAACGTATGAATCTGACTGCGTAAACGTTGAATTTCTTGGTCAGGCGGTGGGCCCTGTTGCCAAGGTTGCGATGTTGGTCGTGGTGGAAAATTGTAAACAGGTGCTTGAGTTGGATAGAAATTGCCTGGATAAGGATTATACGTTTGTTGAGGATAGTTCGTGTAGAGAAATGGTTTCTTGTTATCATCTTCATGAGGTAGCAATTGTTGTTTAGCTTCGGGCGGTAAACGTGTTGAACGTTTAGCTTGTTTCTGATAGACATCACCGCGACGAACGGATTCTTCATAGGCTTGACTGTAGCCCGAGTATAATGGTTGTTGATGAACCTATGTCGAAAACGAAAGAAGTTTTTGTTTTTTGAGAAAGAAAGAAAGATTTCTTACTCGTATTTGTGGTGGCAATGCGCCGAAATATGCTGGAGGAGGAGGAGGTGGAGGTGGTGGTGCGTATTGAGCATTGAATTGTTCGTATCGATGATGGTGACGTTTTTTCTTCGAACGTGATTTACGTTTTTCTTTCGATAGTGACGGTGGTTGAGCTTGTTCTTCGGGTGGATTTGTTGGACCTTGTGATTGTTCAGCACTCGCTTGCGATTGTTGTTCATGTTCATTGGCATTAGTTTCTTCTTGTTTTGTCGAGACATTATCTGCTTGAACGACTGGTGTTGGACTTCGACTACGTTCGTTTTTTTCTTTATCAGAATATAAACTTTGTTCGACTACTTCGTCCGGTGTTGCACTTCGTTTTTTCGAACGTTTTCGTCGACTTTTCGTTGTTTGATACGTTTGAGTTGCCGGTGGAACAGGAGGATAATGACCAAAAGGCCTCGATGAAGTCGGTGGATATTGTCGATTCGTTGCCGGAACCGATTGTCCACGAAGTGGTGCTGTCGATTGAGGATAAAATCCATTGTATTGCGTTGGATAAACAGGAGCTGGTACAGGCTGTTGAGTTGGGTATTGATAACCTGCTGGTATTGGATTGTAGACACCTGTTGTGAACATTTTTTTGATTATTTTCAATAATCTAGAATAATGAAGCAAATGAAATTAACAATATTTCGTTTATATAATTCAGTTGAACGCTTTGAATATTCGAATGATCTTTTACTTCTTTATTCAATCAATGTTACGTGAACTTCTCTCTTTTTTTTCCTATTTAATATGTATGAAGGAGAAAAAAAAACGTGAAATTTGTTCTAAATAGAAAGAAGATACATCGTCGGTTGTACATTTAATTATTTGAAAAAAATAACCGTAGAGTTTTATTTTACTTTCTTTCTCTTTCTCTATCTCTCTCTCTCTCTCTGATTTGATATAAAAGAATGAACAGTCTTAATGAGGCAAAAGATGGTTATCGATTTTTATATTCAATGTCACTTTTAGTTCTTAATAATTAGCAAAAAAAGAGCGAAATATAACTGAATGAAAAACGTCGAAATTAATTGATTTCTATTATAATACGAAGATATGTTGAATTTAGTCAAAGAAAATCAAAAATAAAATATGAGATTTTGATTTTTTTTTTCGTCACAATTAAAGATTTCGTTGACCTTTTGCTCTACTTCTTCGTTCCACTTGAACGATTACACACACATACATATCCCTATATTTTTCTTCGGTTAAAGTTCGATAGGATGAGGTCAAATCGAAACAATAGGACAAGACTTATCTTTTCGTTATACTGATTATTAATGGGTACATACGTATATATATTTATCGATACGAAAACACGCGTCTGGCTCATGTGAATCACTTTGCATCGTTGATCAAATCATATAAATCGCCATATACACTTTGACACGTTTCATATAAAGAAAAACGAAACGAATGACAAGACACATTACAATGAATCCATTCGAAATTCGATTGCTATATGTTGTATTGAATAGACATGTGCATTTAGATAGTGATTGCTTCTTCTTCTTTTTTTTGCTCAAGAAGAACTTGAATAAATAATGATTATTGGTAAATATAAACGAAGAAGAAAAGAAAAAGTCGTGCAACATGATTTAGTAATTATCTCGAATGTTTATATCCTACAAAGGAAAACTTCATTCAATGTCAAATATTGAACAGAAATCATTGTCTTTTTTTTGTGTCTGAAAATATAAATATTTGCTAGATTTTAAATAACTCATCATTGAAGAAATGACATGCCTGACTGATCGCTTTTCTTTTCTTTTATCAATGCTGCATGTCTATTAGTGATTTTCCTGCATGCATGCATGCTTAATGTGAATTCAGATGACTAGAAAATATACAAATTTCTTGTCAGAATAGACATAGAGTTGGACTCATTTTTCCTCTTATTCATATGCTATGATGATGATTATAATAATTTGAACGACGAACATCTTCGATCACTATCAATTGATCTCATTCCTCTCTCTCTCTCTCTTGTCTTGCATTAATCCAGTTGAATTCTTCTGTCGTTGTATTGCTTTTCTTTTCCTCTCTGTCTTCTCTTCTCTACTTCCGGTAAAGAACCATTTGGTTTGGCTGCTTTAATTGAACAGCATTGACTTTCTTCTTTCTCTCTTTTTTTTTGTTCGTTTGTCAGCTAGTTTATCAAGACGATTTTCCGATTCTACTTAATCTCAGTCAAATAAATGACATAAATAAATATGCTCTTCAATCGACATAATACGAAATATTTCATTCGAATTCTTGTTGGTTTCGTTTTAACTTTCATTGTCAATCATTTACTTCAATTGACTCATGCAGCACCACCAAATAGTTGGCATCAATGATTTGTTATCTTGAAACATTGCTGTTTTTTTTTTGCTTTAGAATTATTTAATGGAGAAGTCAAGTCTGTTCAACAATCGGAACAGCTGAAAAACTGTACTGATCCAGGTAGATTTATATCGAATGTAAAGACTTTACTTTACTATTCTCCTTTGTAATTCTTAGCTATTGATGAATTTCCCAATGATATTTTCACTCAATCACAACGACAACACGTACGAGATATAAATAAATAAAATTTCATTACCGAAAATCTTGTTTTTTTTTAGGGAGCGATACTAATTCATTTATTAACTTGTATTTATGCATTCATCGCCATTGCTCTATTAGTTAATGATTATTTCATATCGTCATTGGATAAAATTTGTTCGGTATAATAATAATAAATTCTTGTTGGATTAACTGAGAATGAGATTGACCTTTTTTCCTTTGTAGAGATTAAATCTTGATGAAGATGTGGCTGGTGCAACATTCATGGCTGCTGGATCATCATCACCGGAATTGTTTACATCGATTATCGGTAGGCGTTTGTTTAGAGAGGATATTTTAAACGAAGAGAACATTTTCAGGTATCTTCGTGGCAAAAGGAGATGTTGGTACGGGAACAATTGTTGGTTCGGCTGTGTTTAATATCCTTTGTGTTATTGGAATTTGTGGTTTATTTGTCAATGAAGTATGCAATAAAAGAAAAATGACGAAGTTAGAAAATAAAAATGATATTTAATTTCTAGGCCGTTCGATTGACTTGGTGGTACGTTGTGAATAAAATTCCTAAGCAAAAAAAAATCAAATGAGATTCTAGGCCATTATGTCGAGATTCTGTCTATTATTCATTTTCAATTATCTTTCTAATCACTGTATGTATCTCTATTCATTTCAATGTCATTGATCTTATCGAATTCACTAGTGTTTATCCGATGGTCGCATAACTCTCTTCGATTCAGCGTTTCTTCTTTTACTCTATGTTGGATACATTGTAATCATGTGGTACATATGAATCCGTTCGTTAGTGAATCAATTGTTTTGTTAACATTTCGTTTTAGTTACAATAAAAATATTCAACAATATATCGTACAGAAATGGCAATACATTCAACGATTCAATGCAGTCGAAGAACCGATTATAAATTCGATGCAAACACAGAAAACATATGGCATGACAAATCTCTATCGTTAGTAATTTTAAAAAGACAAAAAGATTAAAACGAAAGTTTGTTCAGAACGTTTTGATCGTGAGAATGGCAGTACGTCGATGGATTTTGAGACTGCAGCTGTGAGAATGATGATGTCGAGACGTTTTCGTGGAAGAACAAGATTTCAAATGGCTGTTCGATTTGTCATTAGTCAAGTATGAATGAGAAATTATTCAACAAAGCTACTAGTTCATCTCTTTGAATAGATGAAAATCGATCGAGGACAAGGTATCAATCGACCACAACGACCAGCGACTGAACAACGATTTTCATTTTATCAAGGACGAACTCCTAGGTTAGATTTTCATGCTACAAGACAAAAAAAAACTTCAACTTTTCTTCTCTCAGTCTATTAGCACTAAACGAAATACCAGATGATTGGAAAATAATGCCTAATTTTAATTACGATCCAATCGGTTGTCTTAAATGGATGATAATGATTCCAATCAAAGTTAGTTTCTATTATACGATTCCCGATTGTCGACTTTCACATCGATTCAAATGGTATCCGCTAACATTCATTATGTCGATTGTTTGGCTATCGATTTTAACCTATCTTATGGTTTGGATGGTAACCATCATTGGTTTCACATTTGGCATTCCTGATAGTGTCATGGGAATAACATTTCTCGCGGCTGGAAGTAGTGTACCCGATGCACTCAGCAGTGTTTTAGTTGTTCGTCAAGGTGATACAAATCGAATTAATTCTTTTTTTTTGTTTGAGACAAGTGAAGTTTTTGTTTGCAGGTCTCGTTGATATGGGTGTATCGAATACATTAGGTTCGAATTTATTTGATCTACTTGTTGGACTTGCATTTCCATGGTTTTTGAAAACATTATTAAGTGGTGAACCTGTGCATATTAATTCGAATGGTTTGAAATATGATTCGATATTATTACTTGGAATCGTTGCAATAACAGTATGTTTATCAAAGAAAAACGAAAGAGAAAGTTTTGTTTTTATGTGTTTATAGGTACTAAGTTTTCATGGAAGAAATTGGTATTTAGATCGTTTTCTTGGCGTATTTTTTCTTGGTGTTTATGCAATATTCGTGATTTTTTCACTTTTAATTGAATTGAATGTTTTCGGTTTTGTCAACCCACCTATGTGTCAAATCTAAATAAAAAGAACCTTTCAAAATTCTACTTAGAGTCGCCATCTACTGCAAATCCTACTATTTGTTTTCATTAGTCTCCAATCAAAGAATAGAATTCGACCGAAGTTTTTTCGAAAATTAGTCGTTATATTATTTTCTATTTTGTAGTTGTTCTAAACTCATGTCTGCAATGAATTATGTTGTTACAGTTCAACGGCCAACAGCTGTTACAGCTGTTGCAACTGGCCATTTTACAACACCAACTGATTTTAATTTAATTGTTGCTAAAAATACACATTTCGAAATCTATGTCATTAGTACTGAAGGCTTGAAATTAGTCAAAGATGTTTGTATTTATGGGCAAATTCATGTTCTCAAGTGCTTTCGTTTATCTGTAAGAAAAGAGATTTGAAATTCGAAAAACAAAAGAATAGTTCGATTTTGTTTTCTTTGTCAAGAATATGAACAAAGATATTCTATTTATTTTTACGGATAAATACTATGGAATGATCTTAGATTGTCGAAAAATCAGCAATGATCAATATGAAATTCTTACTAAATGTCATGGATTATTAAGAGTATGTTGCGTGTTATTGATGTATGTATGAATTGAATTCGTTTGTTTAGGATACAGGTCGACAAACAATTCGACAACCTTTGTGTACAATCGATTCGAAGCATAATTTAATTATACTACGTATATTCGAAGGCGTTCTTAAGTTGATACATCTCAAAGATTTATCATCGAAAGATTCATCATCGAAACACTTAGATGCTTATAATGTCAAGTAGAGAAAAGACGCACAAAACTAAAACATTCTTGTTAAAATTTCGATGTTATTCATAGAATCGACGAACAGAATATAATTGACATGCAATTTCTACCAGGACATCAAAAACCAACATTTATTATTTTAAATTCCGTAAAACAAATTGTTTATTTGACTCGTCATTCAAAATATATGTTCTCGTTTATCTAGCGAACGACTGAGACATCAACAGTCAATCCTGATCAAGACGAATATCATATTCGTACCTATCAAGTCGAATTAAAGGAACGAGATATTGTCAAATTACCATGGAAACAAGATATGACATTGAGCGAAGCATCCTTCTTGATTCCGAGTAGATTGATCAAATTTTTCTTGTTTTGTTTTTTTTCTTCAATCGGATTTATATTATTAGTTGGACAAGATTCATTTAGTTGTATTGCCATCGGAAGAAATACAGTTGCATTGTACAAAGAAAATGATCGACCTTTAGAAATCGAATCTTCATTAATCGATGTAATGAAAAAAACAAAGAGATTTTTTTGAAAGAATCATGTGTTTTGTTTGTAGGATGATGCACCGATAATCAGCTACTGTCCAATCGATGATGATGGTTGTCGATATCTATTAACCGATTATTCCGGTAAACTCTATCTACTCGTCTTAGAACGTGATAAACGTAATGGAAGCTCAACGAGTACAATCACCGATATGAAAGTACGAAAAATGAGTCAATGTATATATTTGTTTTGTGAATAAATAAATTCATATTGTTTTATTTAGTTGGATCTACTTGGTGAAACATCGATTTGTGAATATGTAACTTATTTGGATAATGGTGTGACTTTTATTGGCTCGAGATTTGGCGATAGTCAATTGATTCGAGTAGAAAGAATTTTCATGAAAATTTCGACAAAGACATTTTTTCGTCAATGGTTTAGCTTTTGCCAGAACCACAAAATGGCAGTCATTTGGAAATTTTGGAATCTTATACAAATCTCGGACCGATTGTTGACATGTGTGTCGTTGATTTAGAACGGCAAGGTCGACAAGTTCGTTTCGATATTTTGCAACAAAGAAATACTAATTAAATTAGAATTTTGTTTTAGTTAGTCACATGTTCAGGTCATGGAAAAGATTCATCATTACGTTTTATTCGAACGGGCATCGGCATTCAAGAACATGCATCAATTGATTTACGGAATATCAAAGGTAATCAATCAAAAAAAAAATCGAACTGAAAACATCGAATTTCAATTTTAGGAATTTGGTCATTGAAAATCGATAATCTTTATGATAATCATCTTGTTGTCGCATTTTTCGATCAGACAAGGTAGATAATGCAAAAAACAAAGCCTTTCCTATTCATTTGTTGCATACTGTTTCAAGATTATTTCATTTACAAAACGATGAAATCGAAGAAGTTGAATTAGCTGGTTTCGATTCTCAACATCAGACATTATTCTGTATGAATGTTATTTCAAATCAATATCTTCAAGTGAACAGTTTTTCTTCGTCATAAATTCAATTTTATCGTTGTCTTTTCTTTTATTTTTCAAGATTACAACACATTCGATTCGTTTAATTGGTAATAACGGTAAAGATTTACTTGTCGAATGGACCAATGATTCAAATGAAATCACTGTTGGTTCATCGAATACAACACAATGTGTTTGTGCAAGTGGAAATCAATTGTTCTATTTCGAAATCGGTCGTGAAAGTTTCACAGAAATCAAGTATTCTATTTTCGAAAATATTGTTTTTATGTATCGAAATCGACTTCTAGTAAATGTAAACTACCGTATAATATCGCCTGCTTGGATGTGACACCATTGAATTGTCAAGAAGAACGAACTGATTTATGTGTTGTCGGTCTTTGGACACAGATATCAGTTTGGGTCTATCGACTTCCAACACTTGACGTCCTACATAAAGAACCGTTGACATCAGGTAGAAAACACAAGATTAATGAAATTCTGATTTCGTGTTTTTTTTCTTCTTATTATTAAGATACGTTACCTCGTTCTGTTGTTATGATTACATTTGATAATCAACCATATGTCATTATTTCTCTAGCTGATGGTCCTATTGTTTATTATTTTCTCGATTATGAACAAGGAATTTTATATGAACGAAAAAAAGTTGCATTAGGCACAAAGCCAACAACGCTAACAATATGCCAACGAACTGACTTAGCTTTGAATACATCATCATCGTCAGCAGCAATGTCGACAGATTCGACAACTCAACGAACAGTTCTATTCGCTTGTAGTGACCGTCCAACGGTTATCTCATCATCGAATAGTAAATTGATATTCTCAGCTGTTAATCTAAGAGAAATTGTCTGCATGTGTTCGTTTAATTCGGAATTCTATGGTTCAAGTTTGACATTAGTTACTGATGCGGGTGTTATACTTGGCCGAATTGATGACATACAAAAACTACATGTTCGATCGGTGAATCTAGGCGAACCAGCACGTCGTATTGCATTTATGGAAGATGAGAAAGCGTTTGTTATCTTAACACAATATATAGATATGTTTCAAACCGATTCATTAACACCAATTTGTAAACAAGCACATCAAAAACTCGATTGTCCAACAACGATTAAAGCCATCAATGATCTTGTATCAACACAACAGGATATCGCTAATTCAATTGTTGTTCTCGATCAACATACACATGAAGGTTAGCAATTCGATTGAGTTTTGTTTTTGTTTTTCAAAATAATTCAATGTTCGTCTCTTTCAGCTCGAGTATCTGTTCGTTTATTAAACCGTGAAGAAGCGTTGAGTGTTTGTGTTGTTACATTTGCTGATGATCTTTCATCATCGTATATCGCCGTTGGTACGTCAATTATTTTCGAAGATGAAGATACACCGAAAATCGGTCGAATTATTCTCTATCGATATAAAAATGGACATCTCAATTTTCTTACTGAAAAAGAAATCAATGCTGCACCACATGCGATGTTACCATTTCAAAATAAATTACTTGTTGCTATTGGCAGTTCTGTAAGAGAAACTCTTTTTTTTTTGTTGTTTTACTGATAAGTCATCGTTATCTATTTGAAATAGATTCGTTTGTATAAATTATCACCCTCAACACATGAATTAATTCAATTGACGCAATATCTTGGACATATCGATTGTTTACAAGTGAAAGTCAAAGATGATTTTATTCTATTCAATGATCTTATGAAATCGTTGACAATCTTGAGATTTAATACAGATGAAGGCAAATTTGAAGAAGTAAAAGATTTTGTATTTAAACAGAAATCAAACTTGATTGGAATATAGATTGCACATGATGTTCGACCACAATGGACAGTAGCTTGTGAATTTTTCGATGATGATACATTTATTTGTTCGGAAGATGGTGGTAATTTAATATCTTGTCATAAAGACAGTGGATCGGCGAAAGAAAACGAAAGAAATATTCTTAAACAATTAGGATTTTGTTATCTCGGAGAGAATGTCAATGTTTTTCGACACGGTATTGTCTATTTCTTCCTAGTTTATCGAATTTGTTTTCTTCTCAGGTTGTCTCGTTACTCAACAAACTGCCGAGTCGACAATTTCACTTGAAACTTGTACTCTCATGGGCAGTGTCTCCGGTTATATCGGTCTTCTTTTACAATTAACACCCAATCTCTATCAATTATTGATGTCATTACAATTAGTATTAGCTGATTATATTCCAAGTGTTGGAAAAATTGAACATGGTGCATGGCGATCGTTCGAATCCGATGGTCGTTCGGAAGTTTCATGTGGATTTGTTGATGGTGATTTAATTGAAACATATCTTGACCTACCTAAAACAGTACAAAAAGAGTTAATCAACGATTTACGTGTAAGTTTAAATCATAAGAACCAAACAAAAATCAAATCATATTTTTAAGGGCGAAAACAATCTTGAACTCAATACAACAGTTGATGAACTAGTCAAAATCATCGAAGAATTAGCACGAATCCATTAGATGATTCGGAAAATAAATGGATATACATATATTTTTCTTTCTTTTGTAAACTTCATTGCTATTTTAAAAAAAAAGCCATAGCTTCCTTACATTTTCTAAATATTGCCTATTACTTTAGATGGTTTTAATTATAAACAAAAAAACATATTCAGATAAATGTACATTAGATGATCTTGCCGATCATGAAAGTCTGATAAAATTATCAAAAGAATTTGCACGAAGTGACGAAATTATTCAACCGAACGAGGAAATTTCTCAAACAATCTATGTAACACAACGTGAATTTGCTGTGCTGAATTCAACTGATCGTCATCAATTTCGATATCTCGGCAGTGATGATGCGACTACATGTCATATCATCGTCATCGATAATCAAGCCGCTGTTGCACTCGCACATTTAGATGGAGGTCAAACACGTCTAACTCTCGACAATATACTTCAGGAATTGGATCGTTATGCACCTTCGACTGTTCAGTATGATGTCTATCTCTGCGGTGGATTTCTCGATGGATCATCTAAACAATATTCGCGAAAGTTGAGCAATGAAATTCTTCACATTCTTTCGACATATCGAACTAAAACATTTCATCTAAAACTCTCGGCAATCACTGATTTCAATGATCAGATACGAAATCAAATTCACTATCCTCTGATCTACGGCATTTGTTTCGATATTCAGACAAGAACACTACGCAAAATGAATTTTCAGGATTTTGGACCGGCTTTTCGCCTTCGATCCATTTACCAATCGATCGATGATCATCCGGCCTGGTGTATTTACTCGTCAATCGAAGGAAATATTCAAATTCCGAAATTTTCTATCCCACGACACTATATCGATCATTATTATCTACGTTTATATCAATCCTATTTTCATAATGATAAATTATTATTAACAAAAACTTCGACTTCACCCGAACAGGAACGTCCAACGTATATAAAAAATATGAAGCGAAATATTTTATTTATTTTAAAATATTGGCAATCGATTCCGACATGGTTCGATTCGAAAACAAATTCAATTTCTTATCAACGAATTGATAATCAATGGCAAACAGACAATAAAAATCTTATTGACGATATCGAAATTGATTAAATATTAGTTATTTTTTCTTCTCTTTTTTATATACGTATGTTTTCTATTCCAGATATGTGGAAAAGTTTAATTAAAACTTCGAGTATTCTACCGAGAACTATCTTTCGTCGTTTTCAATCGTCGAATCAATACTATCAAGTCAATGATGATATTTACGGTTTAACCGATGATCAAAAACAAGTTCGCAGAAAGAAATGTGTTTTGCTTTAATTTGAAATAAATGATTTTCAGTTAAGAGAAACTGTTTTTCAATTTGCTCAAAAAGAATTAGCACCGTATGCAAATGAAATCGATCGAACGAATTCGTTCTCAAAACTTCGTGTAGGATTTCAATCGAATACGAATTCATATCGTTTCTTTGCTTCGTTAGGAATTCTGGAAGAAAGCTGGTGACCTTGGTTTGTTAGGCGTTACTGCTCCAGGTAAACAAATATTTTCGTTTCGACAAATCTATTCTTATTTTTTTGTGTGTCCAGTTGAATACGGAGGTTTAGGTTTGCATTATACTGAACATTGCATTGCCATGGAAGAAATCTCACGTGCCAGTGGTTCGATTGCGCTGAGCTATGGTGCACATTCGAATTTGTGTGTCAATCAAATCGTTCGAAATGGAAACGATGAGCAAAAACAAAAATATTTGCCAAAAGTATACAATTATGATGAATATATTTGATTCAATTATCTTTTCAGTTAATCTCTGGTGAATATTTCGGTGCATTGGCCATGTCAGAACCAAATTCAGGCTCGGATGTTGTTTCAATGAAATTACGAGCCGAAAAGAAAGGTGGGTACTTACGTCTCCTTCACTAATTAATTTTCATATGTGTATATATAATCGATATGTTTTTTTCTTCTTATGAAATGAATACATTTCATTTGCATAATAATGATGATGACTAACATTCCAACATATTTACCTCAGCCAGTTTTTGCTCCGACGGTTTGTAACCCTTGTGAACAGTTGAGACAAAATCTACGGAATAAATTAGTATGGACAAAGCCAAATCCTACGCAAAATGATGAAATTATTTATAAACTCTACGATTTCGATGGAAATAAAGAAAACAATCTCGTTCGATTGATGTTTTCGTATGCTGGAGTCAATTATAAATATAAAAAAGTCAGAGAAGATGAATGGAATCGTGTTAAATCAAGAATACCTATTCAACAATTGCCGATTTTACGCGTGCAGAGACAATTGGGAATCTATTATCGAGATGTTATTTTACGTTATTTAGCACGTGAATTTGATTTAATGGGATCTAGTAATCGACAACAAGCAACTGTCGAGATGATTGTTGGGTTTAGTGAAGATTTTCGAAAGAATTTATTCAAACAAATTGAAAATCAAATGGATATCGAACAACGAACCAAAGTTCTCAATCAATTTCTAATTGATTCTGGTCATAACTATTTAAATCAATTGGAAAATTTCTATGAAACTTTTCATTCTCAAGGTCCATTCTATCTTAATTCACAAATGTCTCTAGCTGATTTAATTGCACATGAAACAATTAATTATTTTGTTGATATTCAACCGAAATTACTCGATAATTATCCTCATTTGCGATATGCTCGTTATCATATGAGCAAATGTCCTCAATTAACTTATTATTTTAATGAAAAATCAAGTACAAAAAAACGACATCGTACTGAACCGCCAAAAGAATCTCGTCAACGTCAGCAACGCCGTCGATCGTACTCGCCAAAACAACAAATCAGTCGTCCTTATCGAACAAATGAATCATCAACACCGAAGAGTATCAAGCAGAAATCGTTCATTGACAAAGCAATACAAGTTGAGTTACCCATCGTTCAACAGCCAAGTGTTGAAATAGTGAAAATTGATGAACAACCAAACCTATATACAGCGAACTCTTCACCGCAAATTCTTGGGCAACAAAGGTTAAGAAGAACGAGCTCTTTATCTCAAATTATCGAACAGGAACCTTTGGATGATACGCCGTATCAACAGGTTATACCAGTGCCAAAATTCATCGAACGACAACAAATTCAAAATTCCAATTCTTCATCACGAGTTCAAGAATATGACTCTTTTGAAAATACACCATATCAACGAAGCACACCAATGTCGAAATCTACCGAAAGACAACAAATTCAAGAACAGAAACCTCGAGATGGAACACCATATCAACGGAATGTAGAAGCACCAAAAACTGTCGAAGAACAACCACGTCGAGATTCAAATACTTTGATACAAGCAGCTGAACAGAAAATTGTGAAAAATGAAACACAACATGATGAAGTGCCGAAAATGATTGAAGAAGAAAAACCTTTGAATACTGAAACAGCGAAAACAATCGAACAAAATCATGTTGATGACACAATCGAAGAAACTGACGAAGTGAAATCTCCTATGGAAATAGTTGATCAACGAAAATCGGACGAAGATAGCGAATAATTGAATTTTTAAGATTTAAAACTCTCGTTAGAGAATTAGTTTTAGTTAATCCCTATTGATATTCTCGCATAAATAAATTGATGTTCTTCTTTGGATCACTGAGTAGATATTTTAATTATCATTTAATTCTAGGCGATTACTATGTACTCAACGGAAATAAATTTTGGATCACAAATGGTCCTGATGCGGATGTTCTCGTTGTTTATGCTAAAACAAATCCAACAAGTGAAAAGCCACAACACGGTATAACAGCATTTCTCGTCGAAAAAGTAAATTTTCATTTTAATTTCGAATAAAAATCGAGAATAAAATGAACCTTTAGGGAATGCCAGGTTTTTCAACGGCTCAAAAACTCGATAAAATGGGCATGCGTGGATCGAATACATGCGAACTTCTATTTGAAGATTGCAAAATTCCTGGTAAAGAATTTCTTTTGATTTTAAAGAAAACATTCGATTGTTTGTTCATTTAGCAAAAAATATTCTCGGCAAGGAAAATCGTGGTGTTTATGTTCTCATGAGCGGTTTAGACTTCGAACGTCTCGTGCTCGCTGCTGGTCCCGTTGGTTTAATGCAAGCTTGTTGCGATGTTGCATTCGAATATGCTCACATTCGTAAACAATTCAATAAGCCCATCGGCACATATCAAGTAAAGATTTTCTGTTGTTGTTTTTTCCTTCATCTCTCAAAACTAATCTCGTTCTAGTTAATTCAAGCTAAAATGGCCGATATGTATACGACATTGAATGCATGTCGTTCGTACTTATACACAACTGCTCGAGCTGTTGATAAAAACATTGCTAGCAGCAAAGTAAATTGAAATTGGTGAATCATAGATTTGTGATAGTCATTTGAAATCTATTCGATTAGGATTGTGCTGGTGTGATTTTATATTGTGCTGAAAAAGCAACACAATTGTGTCTTGATGGTATTCAAATTCTTGGCGGTAACGGTTACATCAATGATTATCCAACAAGTCGTTTATTACGAGATGCTAAATTATATGAAATCGGAGCTGGAACAAGTGAAGTTCGACGACTTTTAATCGGCCGTGTTATTAACGGGGAATATGGCATTAAAAGTTAACTGATCTTTGCGAAAACTTTTTCGAATAGATTTCATTAGTTTTTTTCTTTTTGCTTTTTCATACAGTAATAAAGAAAGATTTCTGTCTAACTATATCGATTTATGACCTCGAAAAAGGAGTAGACTATATGATATCATATCGAGGGGGATTATCTTTGCGTTCTATCTACTGAATATCTATATATAAAGCACGATAGGTTTGTCGTGATTTTCACTTTTTATATTCGATTTGATTCTAAACATGGTAATCACGTTTCCGAATAAATAAAAAACTGTTCGTTAGCGTTTTTGTTTTTGCTTGTCGTAGTTTGGATTTTGTTTTGCATTGTTCGTACTCATTAGCCTTGGTGCTAATGGTCAATCGAATCAATTCCCATCAGGTAAAGTCGATACCGCAGGTCTCTTCGGTCAACTTCATCATTTACTTGCTAATCAACCGAAATTTTCATGCGCTGGAGTTCGCCGAAATATTAAACATCCACATCCTCAAGACAATACGAAATATGTTGTCTGTCGTGATGAACGTCGTTACAATGTATTCACTTGTCCGAATGGAGGAGTATTTAATAATACTCAAAAAGCTTGCCTCGATTTATGCCAACAAAATGATCCATGTTTGAATCAAGGACAGTGTATTATTTTACAAGATTTGACATTACAATGTGTTTGTAAACGTGATTGGACAGGTGAACGATGCGAAACACCGTTGAGTTCATGTGCATATAATCCATGTGGTCCTGATGCCGAATGTCGAATGCTTAATGCTGGTGACTATTCACAAGATTATGTATGTCTTTGCAATAACTATAAATCCTACGGTCGAAATTGTGAACAAAGTAAATACGAGAGAAAAATGTCATTTTAAAAGAAAACTAATTGTTTCGATTTAGCTGTACCAAATCCGTGTTTACTTCAAGCTCAACAATTTCATCCATTCGCATATAGTCGTCGTGCTTATATCAATTGTGACAGCGAATTAATCTTCTTCCAACCATGCAATTCTAATCTCTATTGGAATCAAGAATTTAAACGTTGTGATCGAGAATTACCACTTCTATTACGAGCACCATTTACTGATCTTAAATGGAGAAGTCAACAAACAAATAATGGACCATCAAAAGTTTTCCATTTGACTGGTTGGTTAAGTCGAATGTATTCTGTTCGAAATATGATCATGATTTCTTTTTTGTTATTTAGGTTTCTCATCAAGTAATCTTGCCGAAACAACAACAGTTCCACCTCGAGTTTTTCAATTATCTGGTTTGTTAACTAAAATGAAATCTATACATTCTCTATTTCATAACAATATATTTTTTAGGTTTTTCATCGAACAATCAAAATAGTGCGTTTCGAAAATTGAAATCGATTTTGTTTTCAAAGTTCTTATTCTTTTTTAGATCAAATACAAACTTCGGAAAACGTTCAATCATGGCAAGGTAACATTAATTCATGTATTTTCTATTGTTTTTATTTATTCGAAATATCTTTGTAGAACTTAACAAACGAACATGGACACCATCATCTTCATTTGAAACAACAACAATTCCACCACGAGTTTTTCAATTATCTGGTTTGTTAACTAAAATGAAATCTATACATTCTCTATTTCATAACAATATATTTTTTAGGTTTTTCATCGAACAATCAAAATAGTGCGTTTCGAAAATTGAAATCGATTTTGTTTTCAAAGTTCTTATTCTTTTTTAGATCAAATACAAACTTCGGAAAACGTTCAATCATGGCAAGGTAACATTAATTCATGTATTTTCTATTGTTTTTATTTATTCGAAATATCTTTGTAGAACTTAACAAACGAACATGGACACCATCATCTTCATTTGAAACAACTACAGAATCTAACATCAATGTTCCTAAAGGTAATTGATTTGATTCGTTTATATATGTTGTTTATATCGATGATTTTAGGATATACAACTCGTCTCTTATCAGGATGGCAATCAAACCGACAAAATAACTAACTTCAATGAACTAAACATTGTTTTGATCTCTTTTTTATGTGTTTTCTCGTTTAAGAACGAAATAAAAACAAACATTATTTTAAAATCTTAGTATATTTTATTTGCAAAATAGAAGGCTTTACATAGATGTTTAAAAATTTTAACATTCATCTTTTTCTGGACGGGTGTTGTGTCAACCCAGTGGACTGCTTAGTTCGATAACAAATCTAATAGTGCTTCATGTTATTCGTAAATCTATGCTGTATTTACTTCGATATATAGCTATGCATTGTTGCAATTTTAATGTTTGAACCTGTAACTTATAAATTATCTCTTATTAAACAAATGATCTATTTTCCCCAATTTTCTTTCGTTTGAAAATCACAGCAGATGTCACTTGTTTCTGTTATTTTTATTATTATTTTTTTTTCTTTGAGACATCGTAATTAAAATAACGGACGCTTCTGTTAATAAAAGTGTACACTTGGAAAAGAAAACGGAAAAAAACAGTATAGTCAAAAGAGCCGTACGCATACACACACACACACTCGTACTCGTAAACATACACATAATAATACAACGAACCAGTGAGACTATATATAGGATGTATATAATACAGAAAAGAAAACTAAATGTAAAATAGAACCATCGGAAAAAAGAGAATGAAGTAGGTAAAAGGAGGCTTCAAGAAAGGAAATCTCGTTCAACAGTTTCTTGTGAAATATATGCTTTGTTTGTATCAACTCTTGGTGATAGGACTTTCGTTTGATGGCTTTTTTTGTTCATCAGTTTCAATATCAATTATATTTGAACGATTTGCTACTGTCAATGGTTGTACCATCGGCGTCGATATTTTTGATGAATGTGCCGAATAAAATTTCTCATAATCACCGTCTTCATCGTCATCAAAATCTTTATCTTCTTCTGGCGTACTAGTTATAGCTGTCGATAGACTGTGATTCGACGATGATGATGATGGTGGTGGTGGAGGCGGTATGAAGGAAAACGCCAGTGAATCCGGTCGAATCGGTGGATAGCTTGGTCGTGATCGATAGTTTGTCTTTGGTGAATCATTGATTTGTTTGATTGTATGTGCTATTGGTGACGAGCAAGTTCGTTTATGTTGTCGTTTCAGTTGAGGAGAAGGAGTCGTACGAGCAGATGCCGATAGTTGATTGATTTCACTTGTTGAACGAAGAATTGGCGATTGAACAGAAGCTTTGGGAGTTGCGACAGTCGAGGATGATGTTGAAGAAGACGTAGATAAGCAAGTTTGAGCAGCCGGCTTTTTACCGAGTCCAACAGCAAGTAATAATGAATTAATATCGGAAAGAGCACGTACTATTGAACAATCATTAGGCGTTGAACAACTAGAAGATGACGAGGAGTCTAAATATTAAAAAAACAGAGCTTCGTCTCTTTTTTTCTTCTATTATTTCTTATTGGAGATAAGAAATTGAATTCAAGTGCAGAATGATGAAGCAAATTAATTTTTCAACGAAACGAGTAAAAGACAGACTACGATTTAATAAATAGTTAAGAGGTAGTAGTTATATGATGATGATTACATTTAAAAAGAAGAAGAAGAAGTAGAAGACAAACGAAGAGATTGCTTTTGCATACAATAGATATTAAGTTTGATTGGTATATTCTATTTTCATAGATGAAAATATAAAAAAAAAGGAAAGAGATCGATTGTGTTAGTTTACAATTGAATGGTGTTCTAAGTGAATCTTACTTAATTCATCTGAACTCTCTGAAATTCGAAGAGAATAATCAAAAACAAAAAGGTCAAACAACTTCGATTCACTACCTGTTTTTGTTGTTGTTATTGTTGATTGATCGGTTGTTGCAGATGATGAATCAGTATTAGTAACCGATGCAATCGGTTCTAAATACCATGTTGGTTTGCCCGGTCGACTTTTCTGTTTTCCTTTGTCCGATTTGGGCTTTCTCCATGATGATCTCGGTTGACTTGTCGTCGACGAACGAGACGATTTCTCCGATGGCGGATCTTGTCCTTCATCGCCAAAATGATCTAAGTGTAAGACTTGATTAGTTTCAATTCACGAAATCGATTCGTCAATAGCATGCAGAAGAGAATTAATCATTTAGAAAAAAGCATTTGATAATCTATTCGATTGCTTTCCTTACCATCATGGAATATCAACGGTTCTTCATCATCATCACTTTTATTTATACGATCTCCGCTAGCTAGAAAAATATTCGTCATATTCTTATTTAGATGTCTGTCAGTTGTTTGACGATATTTGACGAGAAAAAAAACAAAACTTTCGAATGATACGTACATGTTAACGTTCTCAAACGATTTAGATTCGGTGTTGACGGCGTACTTTGCGTCGTACTCGGACTGACCGGTGATGGTGACCGAAGTTTCGAATTCGCTGGCAATGTGCTCGATGTTGCTGTTGATTTCGGTAGTGGTGGACTTCGCATAGTTGTTGGCAAAGTCGAGGATGAGCCATTATCTAACGACGGATGATGATGTTGCTGAAGCGTATTGTTTTCTCGACTGACTGATATCAAATGTTGAAAATCTAATCGAATACGAATGATTATTTTGTTTTTTGTTAAAAAAAAGAACGAACTTGTCGGATGACTAATGACTTGTGTAGCTGTTGTCGATGAAAGACTCGATGAACCGTTTAAAGTTGCAGAGAAAAGTTGCCTCATAAAGTTGCCCGAACGTTTCTGTATTTTCGGCGTTCGTTCTCGAGGAGGTTTGTTCGCCATTAAAAGTTTTAATTCACGCTCGACGACGTGCATTTCACGTTCACGTAAATCCTGTGCCCACTGTTCTAAATGCATACGTTGATGATTTTGTTCGTTAGTTATTTCCATCATTGCTTGTTCACGATCACGAATTTCCTAGAGATGAACTTTGTAAAATAATTTCAAAAAAAACAATGATGACGAACTTGTTCTTTAGCTTTGAGTTCATTGAAAATTGCGGCGATTTCATTTCGCCAATCTTGTTGCATTGAGGAAAATGTTTCTTCATCAGTTCCGTTACAAGTGAGTTCGCTATCTGCTGAATAACTCTCGGCAATTCGATTGATTTCGTTGTATAATTCACGAAATGTCGGACGAGCTTGTGGATCGAATTGCCAACAATCTAAACAAATCAGTCTTTCACAATTTTCAACAAAATCGAATTCAATGAGTGAACCTTTCATTAGTTTGGCGAATTCTTCAGGACATGTACTTGGTATTGGAAGCGAGTATTTGTTCGTGGCAACGCCGAATGCGACTTGCATTTGATCGAAACCTTTGTAGGGAATTTCGCCGGTCAAACATTCCCAAAGAAGTACACCGAAACTAATCGAAATCGAATAGAAAATGAACGTTTTTTTTTCAATTGATTTTTTACCTCCAAACATCGGATTTAATCGAAAATTGATTATTTCGAATACATTCCGGACTCATCCAGGCAAATGTACCGGCTGTCGTCATGCTCGATGACTGAACTTGTTTTTTCGCCAGACCAAAATCCGTGATTTTCAATGTTTTCATGATTAACTCACGTTCATCGAGCACATTTTCAATGCCTTCTAAAATCAAAACTAAAACAACAACCGATTCGAATCTATTCATCATCATTTTAATTCGAAAGTTTACTATTCGAACACTTCAAATCTCGATGAATAATATGTTCCGACGCTTCGTCATGCAAATATTTCATTCCGTCTGCGATTTGCATCGCATAATGAATGAAAACACGTGGATAGAGACCGGACTTTCGTTGTTGTAACACATCACTCAACGCTCCGCCACGTGCGTATTCCATAACAAGATAAAGATTTCTCGATTGTGGCGATGGACTTACGCCGAACAATTGAATTATATTTCGATGTGTTAGAATCGAAAATAAACGGGCTTCACGCAGAAGACCTTCGATGAGAGTTTTGTAGATTTCCTCATCTTGAGATTGACCTGCATGTTCAATTGTACCGAATGATGTCAATGATTTAGCTGATTTAATAGCAACATCGATATTATCGAATTTACCACGATGAACTTGACTGAAAAAGAAAACCAACAAATTCGAATATTTTGAAATGAATTCGAAATTTACCCGAAACCACCGACACCAATGAGATCTCCGATCAATAAATCTTTGTAATCAATAATGCGTAGATCTGGTTCGGATTCAGCAACAAAATTTGCTGGAAACACGCCGATCGAATCCGTATCAACAACTCGACCGGTCCACCATCCAGCTGAACCCGAAACTTTCTCATCTTTCGATAGAACTTCTATTAAACTTCCTCGTCTGAAATACGATCAAGTTTAATTATTGGTTTCTTTTTTGTTTTAAAAACCAAAAATTTACTTTATGGTTAGTTCATCATCAGCTCGACTGGTAAAATCATAAATAACACGTAAAATTTCTTCGGATTTATTTGAATTTAAAGATTCGTTCATGTTTATTAAACCCATATGTTGTCAAAGATAAATCAATTATGAGCATTTTACGTTGAACATGAAGTTTTATTTACAAAATCATCGAAGTAGCACGCGAAACAGAACTTTTTTTTTCGATTTATTTACGAATAAACATTTTTTTACTATTCTATCCAATTACTCAACGGGCTAATCAGTGACCTCTATCGAACGGGACAATCTGCTTTTCATGCAATTTAAAAATCACTTGGAATTTTTCGATTAACATCAATTTTCTATTATTTTCCTTGAATTTCTTTTGAAAAATATTCACACGAACAAACATGACTATTCAACGAATTTTCCCGTCATTCCCAAAAAACGAAAAAACCGTTCATAAACAACATGATGGGTACGACTGGTAAACGTAAATCTCTCTCGAGTAATGATGATCTTTCATCGCCAGCTAAGAAACGTTTTCTTAAATTTATGTAAGTCCTCATTCTATCGAATCCGAAAGTCTACTTTCTCTCTTCCAGGCCGTCGTTTCTCTCCTCGGACATCTGTTATCTCAGTCGATTGCCCACTGAAGTTCGTGATTTGATCCTCATGAAACTCTCTCGTAAGTTGTTCGACTGAAAATCTTCAATAAAAATCATAAAATTCTGTTCAGCATACGAACTTCATGAATTAGCCAGTACGAGTAACGAATATTTTGCCGTCGTTTTAACCTTTCTACGATCATCTATGGGTACTCATTACATGAAAATCGTCTTGGAAACGTCGCCCGATCGACGCCGATCAGGCGCTTGGGAGCGACTCGGTCGATTATTCGGCCTAATGACAAGTCTCGCACCACTTTCACGTCGAATTCAGATTCTTAAAGACGTTCTTTTCGTCAAAGTAAAACAAAAATCTTGAAATCTCTCTCTCGCTCGAACTTCTTCTAGTTAAATTTACTAAATCACGGTCAAACAAATGACGATCTTTCTTATCTCGGTCGATTTCTCGGCGAAGCAACCCGACATTGGTCCGAACGAGACATCGCTTGGGCATTCTCTCAATTCGATACACATCTCCAACTACGGAAGAAAATCGATCGGTTCTACTCGTGTGAACACGGTAGAGAAAAGCCCAATTTCTTTTCAAATAAAACGGTGATTTGTCTTTAGTCGGCGTCGAATCTCAACTCGAACAATCGATCCGTTCGTGTTTTCGGTTGGTTTATTTCGATTCGATTCGTCTTCATGCACATCGTGGCTGTCTGCTCAACGTCGTTCTCTACAAACAACCGATCTGGTTTCAAGCTCGACTGGTCTATCTCCTCTTCGGACCCGTGACAGCCGGTAGACATCGATTTTTTTTTGCGAAAAAACGAATTGAAATTGTCTGTTCAAAGGTAAAATCGACTGGGAACGATACTCCCGAGATCGGCAAAATCTTTTCCACGCTCCGAATGCCGACGAAGAACAAGCCTATTTCGATCTAAGTCGAGCATTCAGCGTTCTCAATCGATCGATTCACGCTCAAAAAATTTGGAATAGCAACAGTAAACTGGCGTTATTAAACGAATTGATCGGTAAATTCGAGTTACTTTGAGTTTCGATAAACGACATTCGAGTTTTTAGCTCAACCGTTGCCCTGGAAAACTGAATATGTAGCCGAATTATTGTTTCATTGTGGACGAGAATTATTAACTAACGTTCTCATTGCATTTGCAGTAAATTGAAAAGCATAAAAATGCCTTTGATTGAGCGTTTTTTTTGTCTAGATGAAAAACTATCACAAAGAATACGCACAATTAGTTCATTCGTTGTGCATTGTTGCTCGTCAACGAAAAACTCACTACGATATCATTCAATTGGCTATTGAAGATTCATTCGAACGATGTAATCTCATAGCTCAACGAAATTCGATTATTTTTCATTTACAAAATGCGTTTCGTTGTATAACAAGAAACGTCATTGCGATTTTGGGTAAAACTGAAAAGTTTTCGAAAAGAAAAAAATGTTCAGTATTCGGTTTTCTCTAGCGTCGGCAACGATAACACCTGTCGATCAGCTGCATTATCTTCAACAACTCGAAGCGTTAGACGCGCAAAAAGCGTCATTGATTTCCTATCTTTTAACGAATCAATTTGATCAAAATGAATAAGCAAATTTTGTGTTTTTTTTAAACTGTTTTACATATACTTATATCGTACTGTTTATTTATCAAATGAAATTAAAAACGTGTGTTTTTTATTGTTCTATTTTTGTTGTTTTTTTGTATTTGTATTGTAAAATTCTTATGAACGAATTCAATAAATAAAGAAAAAAGTGACTAGATAAGAGAACATAACATATTAACACTCTCTGCTTTGTCATTGGTCGATAACGAACGAATAGAAATGTTGTAATATTGATCATCAGCTGTATGGTGATCATTTATTCAGGGACAATGGTTATTGCATACATTCATTCTTTTTTTATCTAACGAATATATTTGACTGGTGTTTTTTTTTCTGTTATTCAACGATGTCAACAAGTTATGCTGATTTACTTAGTCTTGCAGATAAAAATGCACGAAAAACAGCTGAACAAGTAATGAGAATGAGTGTGATTAAGGCATAGGTTTCATTTTGATTGTGCAATTTAGCTTGAAGATGAACGACGAAAACGTGAACGATTGCAACGTCTGCAAGAGAAACCTCGGCCGGTTGATGATAAAGCAATTAAACAGATTCTCGAACGACGACGTCGAGAAGAAGAACAACAAAAAATTGCTGGTAACTACGTTCGAACAAATAATATTCAATTCGATTTTCTTGGTTTTTTTTCAGAAAGACAACGACTAAAACAATTAAACGAATTAAAAAAACAAAAACAAACGCAATTACCTCTATCGAATTCAACGAAAAAACAACCACCAAAGTCTCTTTCAGCTTCAAAACAACAACCAGCACGTTCTGCTGCTCCTCCTCCTCCCCCACCACCTAAACCATCAGTTGTCCCGAAAAAATCTGCACCCAACATTCCTTATGAAGATTTGATGCGCTATGCATCGTTAAAAGCCAATCAACAACCAATTCCTAAAGATTTACAACATGTCGCTGAGTCACTTCGTGCAAATAAATCTAACTCAACAAAAAAACAACTACCACCACCACCAACTAAAAATCCTTCTAAGTCAATTTCTTCATCAAATAATGCTAAACAACCGGTTCGTCCTTCTTCTTCTTCTGTTCCCTCATCATCCTCATCAAAAGTGCCTTCAACTCAAAAGCATCGCGCAACAACTATCGAACAAAGGTCAAATCGAAATTCAGCCACTCAAAAACCATCTCAACCATTGAATCGAACCGTTGCTAACGGACAACGACCCCCATCAGCTCAATCCAATGGTCAAAGATCATCTCAATTACTAAGTCGATCGTCAACTTCTCAGTCGAACAGAAATCTACCGCCAATGAATCGACCTCGACCAGTATCGTCAAACGGTCAGCGATCGTCATTGCCACCATGTAAGATCAATCCAAACATGTCGAATTCACTGTCTTTTCCTTTCATTTAGCTCGTAAACGTCCTATTCTCGATACCGATGACGAAGACGATGGTGCAGGTAAATGCAGAAATCGTGTGTTTTTTTATTTTGTTGATTTCATTTTATCGATTAGATTTGGAGGATTTCATCGTCGATGATGACGACGACGACAATGATAATAATGGTTTCGATTATCGGAAAGAACTTCAAGATACATTACGAACAAACTTTCGCTTCGATATAGATCGGTACCTGTTTTTTTTTCTTCTAAATCATGAATTTTATTGCTTTTTTTTCTTTGAAGATATCGTCGAAGAATTATCGACGAAGACGATGATGATCTACGGAATATGGAGTCGTCTTATGCACAAATCGAAAAAGAAGAAGATTACAGTGCTCGAGTCGGTCTCAAAGAAGATATCGATGATATTCTGCGTGAACAAGCTGAAAAGAAACGTCTTTCACAAATGAAAAAACGCCCTAAAACCGCTGCATAACAACAGTTCATTTGTTTCTTTGTTTATTTATTTTTTTTGTTTTCTCTCTTTCAAATATTTATATTCTGTAATATATATACATACGTATATGCGCGGTATTTCCTCAATCCATTTTGTATTTTATTGTTAAATAACGAAAAGAAAAGCACAGCAAAACATATGATGCTTTTGTTTGATAAATCAAAGCAAATAACTTGTTAACATGTGTCTCTTTTTTTTTTCTCTCTTAAAGAAATGAAAAATCTTGTTCGAACATTAACAACGAAATCTCCCAGAGAACTCGTCAAATTTTACTATGATTTCAAATCACCATATAGTTATCTCGCTTTGCAGCCAACGTTGGAATTAGAAAAGCAGTATGCAATTGAATTGAAATTTCTTCCGTGGCCATTTCGAGCTGAAGAAACGTTCGGTGGAAATCTTCAAGAACGAAATCGTTTGAATTGGAATAAAGTTCGATATTTATATTTGGATTGTCGACGATTTGCCAATGAACGTGGATTGATTATTCGTGGGCCCGAACGATTGTTCAATTCTCGTTTAGCATTGATTGCAGGACTTTATGCTGATAGACACGGATATTTTCGACCGTTTGCCGATCGAGTTTTTCAATTATTTTTTAATCGAAAATTAAATCTCGAAGATGAAAATGAAATAGTCAAACTTCTTTATGAAACATCGGATAGAAAACAATCATTCGAAGATTTATTGAAAGATTTTCAAAATTATCTCAATAATCAAGGAGCAATTGAGTATTCGGATGCAGACAAACAAGCTGAAAGCGACAAAATCTTCGGTGTACCTGCGTATGTCATTCGTGATGAATTATTCTGGGGTCATGATCGATTAGCATGGGTTAAAAAACGACTTGATTCATTGAATTTAGCTAGAAAATAAATTTCTTTTTTTTTTTCTATCTAACTTTATATCAACCTGTTTGCTTAGAGAGTTTATTACGATTGAATTGATTTTATTTTATTTATGAAAAGAAAAAACTTTTCAATCGTTGAAATCTATCGATTTGATTCGGATAGATTGTTTCATTTTGATTATTTTCAATTAAATTCTTCACTCGAATCTTTAAATATGGAATTAAACATTCAAATGTCGAGAGAAATATTTCATAATCCATTGTTAATTTAATATACATGATCGAATATTTAATATTTGCATGTTCAATCAATCGAGATATTTCTCCGACAGCATTTGCAATTAATAAATTAATAATTAAAATTGTTATTAAAATACAAAATAAAACATAGAGTAAATAAATAAGTTGATAGTAGATTTTTTCTTTATTCATTCCATTTTCATATAAATGTTCTTCATAATTCGATTCTCCTGTTAACATAAGAATAGTTCGTATAAGTGAATCGAATGTATGATGATAAACATTTTGATTTTGTAATAACATATGAAATGATAAACCAAAACCGAAGACAAAGACAATTAATATTGGAATAAAACGAAAGAATTTTCGAAGAATCACTTCTAACATAACAACATAGATGCCTGATGTCGAAAGAAATTGTATGTAGATCAATAATGTTATCCAACCGATAAGAATACCAACAGCTCCACATTGCCATTGAAATGAACAACGAAAACGAATCGACATTTGCCACGAATAGAAATCATGTGAAAAAATAATACTTAAAATTAGTGCAATTAATTCTAAGATATTCGAAAGAGCGAAAAAGATTTGAAAACGTATCGAAATGAGAACGAAATTTTTTATTATGTGAATAAGTATCGTACTAAATAGAAGCCATTTAATCAGTGTATCATAGGAATTCTTTTTAGTTAAAATAAATGATTCATGTCGAATGAGATTGAGTGAAATGGTTTGACAGCTAACTGTGGAAATCGATGCATTGAAAAGAGAATAATAATATTGTGGATGATGAACACGAAGAATAGTCGATGTAAATGAAGCTAAGAAGAAAACTAAAGACAAACACAAATTGAATTCAAATTAAAGTGTCCAAATATGAAGTTCTACCATAGAAAAGAAATAGAATCCAGAAACAAGTTCGACTAAATTGTGACCATTTTCGTTGAATTAATTGGTGGATTAATGGATGTTTGAGAAGATCGTAATGATATGAGCAGATGATTAAATATAATGGATGAGTTTGTCGAAGTAATGAAATTGTTTTCGATGGACGTTCATTTCGCCATTTGAAAATCGATAGTTGATCTTCGAGAAATTCGTAATCGAAAAAGATTCGATACGAACTCTCATCTGTTCGTCCGTATTCGATCGTACATCGATTAAAAACAAGTTCTGCTTGTGTTGGCATTGATTTGATTAACTTTCTTATCGGTGTTGAAATCGAATTGTTCTCAATTTGAGCATTTCTCAATGAATCTTTCCATGTTCGATGCAATAGAAACTCTTCGACAGTTCGTTGATGATTATTCAAGATAGCTAATTCGAAACTATTGTATCCAACGGATGTGATCGATTGAACATTGGCATGAGAGTTTAATAGCAAACGAACGATTTGCCAATGGCCGAATTGAGCTGCATAGTGAAGAGGTGTCGAATGTTTGCGATCAAATGGATCGATTAGCGCATGAAATGAAAGGAGAAGTTCGACACATGAATAATGATTGTGTGCACAGGCTTCATGAAGAGGAGTTGAATCGTTCATATCCAACGAAGAAACATTGGCACCTTGGTGAAGAAGATATTCAACGATTCGATAGTGACCTTGAGAACAAGCGAGATGTAAGCAAGTTTGAAATTGATCATCTCGATGTTCGCAAAGTTGAACTTGAGAGATCGAAAATTGAAAAAAGAATTTGATTAACAGGAAATTTCCTTGTTTAGCTGCTTCATGAACAGCTGTTCGATTGTTTCGATTTATTTTCAATATTAAATCTGAACACCGGATTGAGTTAAGTAAAATCTCACAGATTTCAATTGAGTTCGTCTTAGCCGCTGAAAATATTTAATCAACGTACATTTCGAATAAACAAATATTTTACCAGTATGTAAAATCGTATTTCCATATCGATCAACTTGTTCGATGAAAGACATATCACCATCAATCCATCGAAGACAAACGGCTAAACTTCTCGGACAATTTCGTTCAATACATAGATGTACTTCATTCATAATCAAAGATTAAGTTTATTTTCCAAGAGAAAACAAAAATCTTAACTTACAAATATTTCTCTCGTAATTATCAGTTGCATATAAATTCGCTTGATTTCTCAAAAGAATTTCAACGCATTCATAATGATTCATCGAACAAGCCGTTAATAAAGGTGTAAAACCTTGTTGATCTCGGATTTCGATATCTATTCGATAGGAGAGGAACATTTTTAAAATATCAATTCGATTATATCGACAAGCAAGATGAACCATCGTTTCGCCATTGATATTCATCGATATCAATTCCAAATGATTGTTTAATAATAATTCAACGATATTGATGTTTCCGGATTTAATAGCCATATGAAATGGCATGCAATCATGAACATTCGTTCGATAGTTACAAAGTAGTCGAACAAGAATTTCATGATTGTATTCACATGCAAGACTGAGTACAGTTTTGTGTTCGTTATTTTCGATTTCGAGAGATGATTTCGCGTGATCTAACAGTTCATATACGATGCTCTCATTGAATGTCGATTGTTGAGAACGAGCGAGTTCGTGTAAATGCGTATTTCCGTTGATATCTTGTTGATAAACAAGTGCGTTATGTTGAAGAAACAAACGAACGCATTCGAGTGAATGATATCGACAAGCGAGATGAAGAGGCGTAGATTTGTTTAAATCCACAATCTTAAATTCTTTTGTAAATGCGAGACAGAGTGCAAAGAAGAATGAGATCTTACATGAACTGAAGCGCCGAGATCGATCAATTGTTTAGCCACTTGAAAATGATTTCTCATCGCTGCATGATGAAGTGCTGTTCGACCTGAAAGAAGAAATTATTTGAAAAAAAAAACTTTCGAGAAAATTAATCAGCACCGTAGAAATCTTTGGCCGATAGATTTTCTCGCGAACAAATGGCAGGCAACTAAAAATCAAATGAAACTAATTCTGCTATTTTAAAATATCGAATGGAAAAGCACTTGATCAAGATCGAAATCATATCTTGCAGCTGTATGCAATGGTGTTTCACCGTCTTTTCCAATTCGATTCACATCTAATTTCAATTCAAAATATGTTTTGCTGTTCATTCTCTCGATTACCACAACGGAATTTTTCGATCAGTATTCTCGCTGAATTCACCTGACCATATCGAATCGCATAATGCAAAGCTGAATATTGTTCCTCATCGGTTTCAATCGTCATGTCTTCAACTGTTTCTAGCAATCGATTCAAGAGGAGTGAATGTCTTTTATTAGGGTTAACTTTCGAATAAATAAGCAGAGAAAAAAAATAATAATCATCAAGTCTTTTTCTATTTGTCGGCATAAGCTATGAATTCAGTTAGAGTAAAATCAAAGTCACTGTTAATCGCATTGCCGAATACTTCGTGACCTTGATAAGTTTTTAATTCGGCTTTGGGCATTTGAAGTGCAATCTAGAAAATATTCGAATAGAGATACGAGAGAATTTATTAGAATTTGTTTTGTACTTCAAAATGAGGATTTTTTAAACCAGCTGTTTTGAACATTTCGATTATTTGTTCGGATGAAAAACCTAGAGAAAAAAAATGAGTTCGATTGTCAAATAAATAAATTTCACAAACCATGTTTATGAGCAACAACACCGTCGTGACGTTCGGAGAATAATTTTTCTAAATTCTCATCGTCGAGAAAATCTACAATAAACAAACGACCATTTGGCTTGAGACGATTAGCTAATGCTTGAGTTATATGAAGTGGATTCTCGAAATGATGATAAGCCAATACACAACTAAATTGAAAATCGTCATAATTTCAAATTGAAATTAAACACGTACAAAATCACATCGAAATACAATCCATTGATATCTGTTGATTCGTTTTTCAGAGGATCGATTTTGATACATTGTAATTTCTCCGATGGAATGCCTTGTTCTTGAACCTAGACCATTCTCCTTTTTTTATCACTGATTTTAGTTTTAATTTTACTTACAGTCTTATTAAAAACATCGACCATACCGGCTGATATATCAGCACCAACAATCTTTTTTGCAAATGGTAAAAGTTCGAAAGCAATTAAACCAGGTCCACATGCAAAATCTAAGACTTCAGTTTGATTAACATCGAATGAATACGCGTTCGAAATAGTTTTTGCCGTACGTTTAGCTAATTCAAGAGATAATTCTGTACGATAACTTGCAGCTTTCTCCGAAAAGTATTCGGCATTATTTTTATCAAAATCATGATGATGGTGATGGTGATGATGGGAGTGTTCTTTCGCCATGTTTAATAAAATAATATGTAATATGTAAAATATCTCGTTTGATTTGTTAAAAGAATGCGCCAATGTGTGTTTATTTATATAGTGTGTATGTAAGTACGGACAAGTACGGAAAGAACATGTTCTTCGAGAATAGTTTATTAAAATATATATTCAAAAAGAAAAAAAAACAATTCTATTTTTCTGTTGATGCAAAACGACTCATACGTTTTTTAACGTCTTGTGATTTGGCATAGTCATGTTGATATTCTCGTGCAGGGTAACTTGGTCGAACTTGACCGATTTGTTTTTGAAGACGTTGAAATTCACTTTCGTGTTGAGCTTGATCACGTTGACGTTTTTCCGTATTTAAACTAGAGAGAAATTCACGAAAATAAAACATCGATGAACATTAATCATCAATCGAACTTTACCTGTGTACTGTATAATTGTTGTGCGTGTTAATAAATGAACCGTTTCTCATCATTCGCATCCGTAGACGTTCGTTTTCTTGTTCGATCATTTCTAATTCATGTTCACGTATCTAAAGAAGAATTCATTTCAAACAAGATCAATTGAGTTTGATGAATATGAACCTTTTTCTGTCGGAGACGTTGCGTACAATGTGGTCGTGGTGTTGGTTCAGTTCGATCGAGAACAGTTCGAGCATTTTTTATCTAATATTTAATTTGACAAAAAATAAACAAGAATTTTTTGTTTATATTGTAGAAATTGTTTACATTATTTTCATGATCTGCTTGACTTTTGAGAAAAGCTTTATGTCCGAGATATTTGTTTGCAACGGGAACAACATTTGGAAATGGACGGGACATTGTCAGTACAAACAAAAAAAAAACGAAGAAAAATAAAATGTGTAACAGTGAATAAACAGACTGTTAAATGGAATATATTAAATATTTGTTTTTAAACAAGAACAAGAAAAAGATCCTTGTCAACCAATTTTTTTTCTTCTTTGTTTGAAAATAATCTCATCAATGATTGTATACAGTGAAGACTTATTACAATTCATAATTTGCCTTCGGATATTTAGAATTCTGTTTGCTTTCATTTCAATCAACATAGCAAAAAAAAATGGCATGCTAAGCAGTTCTCAATCAACTTTTAAACATTGACTTTCGCCCTTGAATGCCACTGTATATTTATTATTCAAAAGAAAAACTGTTTATGGATGAAATGAGAGAATATCTCGCATGACAGGATCGTTTTTACATCTATTACCAAAAAAAAGAAACTATAAAAATTCTTCTAAAAATAAATAATTTACCCAGTAATAAATTCTTCTTTATTTAATTTCTTATCTCCACTAATATCTAATCTTTCGATTATTTCCTTTGCTCTTCTCTTCGGTTCTCGATCACCTTTTCGATCTTTTACACCAGCACGATCGTACTAAATAACAAAAAAAAAACAAACTATATCAAATGACATTCAAAAAATAAATCAATTTACAATTGCTGTGAGAATATTTGCTAATTCATTTTGATCAATCTGTCCGTCACCGGATTCATCCCATCTAGAGAAATACTATTAAGTTTGTTTGTTTTTTCAATTAAGAAAATTATCTACATATCGAATACAAATGATAATCGTTGTCCGAGATCATTCATTCGATTCATAAGAACAACGACAACTAAAAATTCATGAAAATCAACTGTTCCATCATGATTAACATCGATTGCATCAAATATTTCTCTAAATATGAAATTTCTTATTGAGCAAAAAAAAACGCAGCACAGAGCTCCTACTCAAATGAATCACCTGCTCCTTCTTTAGGATTTAATTTTTTATAATATTCAATAAATGATTTCTTGTCCAATTGTCCCGATGGACTATGATGAAGAAAATCCTTTGAAATAGACAAAAAAAAACGGTTAATTTACGATTCAATGATCAATTTTCGCTTACAGAATGCCAATGTTCGATTTCTATTCGAAGTACAAAAAAAAAAACTTTCAATTGAAAGAAGAAAAAAATAAAATAAAACAATCATTTACCTTCAGCACTAATTTGTGATGCTTGTAATAATGCCGAAATTTCTAATTAAAAGAAAACGCTAGATAATTTACTTTTATTTCTATCAACGGTAAACCTTTCGGAGTCAATTCTTTCGATACTCGTTCTTTCTTCGTTCGCCACATTTGATTCTTTCTTCTTCTATTCAAGGTCGGACGTGCTGAAATATTCTTCCGATAAATAATTTAAAATAATAAAACAACAACGTCTTACTCTGCTATTTTACTAGATGAATCACTGAAAGAAAAAGTAAAAAAAGAAAGAAATCTATTTGATTGAATAAATCGATAGATGGGCGTATGGACCCATTGCGCAGAGTCGATGATTGTTTTCAGTTTTTTTTACGATACATTTACAAATAGCATCAATGAATGTAAATACTCGAAGCAATTGTAAATATATGTATATATTAGCGAATATAAAATCAAGTGACGAGTTTGCTGTTTTATGTATTAAACGGGAAAATGTTTGTTGGATTGACAAGTCTTTTATTGATTTTATTCATTGAACAACGAGATTTTTCTCAAACAGCTACTGTTGTTCTCTATCGAACTGGTACGAATGACGCTGTTGGAACATTGAATATATATCAAAGTGATAGTAATTCATCGGTTGTCATTAATGGATCGATTAAACAATTGAATAATAATACTCGACATGTCTATTCAAAATCAAAGTTTTGTTTCATTTCATAGCATTTTCTTTTTTTTTAAGGGTTTTCATATTCATACTTTGTCTGTATCCGAATATAATCCCAATTGTTCAACTGCCGGTGAACATTTCAATCCATACAGTAGCTCGAAATATTTTTCAAATGAAAGATTTTTTTCTCGTTAGATGCAAGTCATGGTTTACCACCAGGAAGTGTCACAACTCGACATGTCGGTGATCTTGGCAATATAATGATGAATTCGAATAACACGGCAATTGTCAATATTACAGATTCAATTATTGATCTGTATAATGCAACTCGATCGATTGTTAATCGAACATTGGTTATACATGCGACATATGATAATGGCACTTCTAACTCTTCGTCAGGGTAATTTTTGTTTTTTTTTGAATTTATTTATTATATTGTTTTGTTTTAAATGAAACAAAAATAGAAATGCTGGAACTCTAGTGGCTTGTGGAAGAATTAAATTAATCTCGAGTTCAAATTCAGCACAATTATTATCGACAATAAACATTCGATTTATTTTATCTTCAATTCTTTTTATATTTTTCGCTTCTAAATAAAACGATACAGTTGCTTAGTTCAAAACTCAATCCGTCTTTTTTTTTGTCTTATCAATTGCGTTGTCATGTCGATTAACTAATGATGAGATAATCCTTTGTGTCAATAAGAGAGAGAGAGAGCGAAATCTATATCCGATGAACGGTTGAGTTCGTCTGTTCATTTGTCTATGCATACGTACAAATATTTGCCATCAAATGAAGACATGTAAGACGACTCCCATCAAATTTTTTTTAAAATTGTTTTTTGTTAGATTTGATTTTAATTTATTTCATTGAATTCGTTGTTTCAATGCAATTCAATGAACCATGCACATTTATATCGGATGCTTGTGATTGGAATCTCGGCCGTCGTTGGCATATAATTACTTTAAGAAATGATGAAAAATGTTTAATTGCTGATGCTGAAAGCAAAGAAGACAAACGTATTGGTTTTACCGATGCAATTATGTCTTCTTGGTTAAATGCATCGCCTTTATGTTCATTTGATATTCGTTTTTCAATGAAATTTAGTATCGAAAATTGGAATGATTCAATCGAGATTTATTTAATCGAAAAAATGGAATCGAACACACGTTTGTTAGAACAATGGCAGATGGAAGAGAATACATCTCATTCACTCGATGAACCCATTTGGCAACATCGAAATCTTACATTTAAAACAGCAAATGAATTTCGAGTAAATCGAACAGCAAACGATTGAATTTCATAATAATAACTTTCGTTTTAGATCGATATTCAAATTCGTCATTTACCTGATGTCAACAATCAAACACAAGTTTGGTTTCTTTTCGATGATATTCTCATTGAAAATTGTCCAAATGGTAAACAAACAATAACAACAACATCTTTTAATATAACGAATCTACCCGATGAACAACCACCGATCAATATTCGCGAGAATATTCTCACATTGATATTCTATCTTTTATGTTCATTTATTGCCTTAACATTATTAATTATATTATTTTCAATAATTTTATTTACATATCATCGAGATTGTTTGCCGCTACGTCGAACAAAAAAGACTTATACACATTCATTGGGTAAAAATCGTATTGGTATACAAATTGAAAATGATAATTCTCCTCAAGCATTCGAAAATAAATAAATTACGGTCGTAATCGAAGAATATTTTGATTTTTCCATGGATGATCAAGCTGTACAAGAATATAGTCATAGATAAACTTATTTGAAATATTCTAAAAGAAAAAAATAGAATTCTATGCGAAAAGTTTCACTTTTTTTTTTCTGTTCGTTTACCTTTTGAACTTTAACAGCAACGACGCCAGATCGTTGTTGACCAGTTAAATAAAATGAAACTGTCATACTTTGATGACCTTTTTCATTGAAAGTTTTTGCACTGAAATACAACAAAAAAAACAAACAAATGATTATCATGATTTTTCGATATTGAATTTAATACCGAACAAGATTCATAGACATTGAATCGATTTCAGGACTTCGATGAACACTTATCGGCGTGCCAAGAGCTTGTTGAACCTAGAAAATCGAAAGATTCTTCACATTTGACCTATTCGTTTTTTTCTTGTCAAACGAACTTCAACATTGTTCAAACATATCTTTGCTGCTTCTTTGTAAATTCCATTCGGTGTTTCTCTTGAATAGATTTCATGCAGAATCAAATAACATATGCCACTAACAGTGACAACTCCAGCGATAAGAACAAGTGAATAAACGGTTTCTTTTGCTGCTTGTCTTACTGTAAGAAGAATAGATTTGATTTTTATTCACGATTTGTCGAATAGTTGCTCTACCTTTACGAATAAATGCTATTTGATTTGTTTGATAATAATTCGTTTGTTTCTTTTGATAAGAAACGATTTGTCGTTTAAAATTCGATCGAAATAAACAGTTCCGATACGTTTTAATTAAAAGATTGAATGAAGAGACAATCATCTTGAGAACAGAAAAAAAAATAGATATTTATTTCGAAAATAAAATAAGAGAACTGTATATCAAAATTTTGATTTTTCTTTAAAACAGCGATTATGGAATGTGATTAGTACGGAAAAAAATTATGAGTTACGGTTTGATTATTGCTTTTTCCCAAACAAGCATATATATATGCATCAAAGCGGTAGAGTTTTAATGAGAATGTCAAATTGAGAATCACACGTTCAGATCAGTTCATACGTGCATAGTCAGTATTTGTATCTTTTAGTATGCCTAAATGAGAAATGAATTGAAATTGAAAAAGATTGAGAGGAAAAAAACGAAATCTACCGTATTTCATACGAATTTGATCAGCAACACGATTACGTTCGTTAGTTCTAAATCGAGAAAAGTGTAAAAAGAGAGAAGACAGAATCAACAAGAATTCCTACCGAACTTCAGCTGCTGCACGACGTTCTTCCATTCGTTGTTCATCTCGTTCTTCTCGTCTTTCAATTCTACAAATCCGAATACGTATTTTATTCTTATCAAAAACTTTCAGTTTTTTAAAAATTACCTTCGAACTTTACATTGTTTGCATTTTCGACATAAACAACAAATAGTGATGATCACTGCCAATAGAACAACTCCACCGACAACAGCAATTATAATAATCCAAACTTTGAAGTTTCCTGAAAACAAAAAACAAAAAATATTATTTATAAAAACGAAACAAAACGAAATCGTCGAATTTGCTACGATAATACTCCATCATCTCCCATTGATATCCGCACACACTATCGAACATGTCGCTTGTCAAATGCGAACATGATCGATCTCAATAGACTAGAATACATTACACCTACCTATACATGTTTCTGCTTGCGTATCCTCTAATTTGCATGGCCTGATTGGCACATTATTGAATGTATATAAAAGAAAACAGTGTTTCGTTGTTTTGCAATAGGCACAGCCTTTGACGGATAAACATGTATTGCAATCAGTGTTGTTTTTTGCGCCACAAGCTGCATCGTCGACTTCGGCCGAGCTTTGGCTGAAGAGAAGAACGAAAGCGACGAGAACGAATAATGAATAAATTGAATTCATATTTATCTACAATGTCAATACTCTAGAAATTTTTGTATAGAAGCAAAAGAACGAAGAGACAAATAGAGAGAGAGAGAGAGAGCGAAAAAGTTGCCATGTGGCTTGTTTGTGCATTAGAAAAAAGTTCGAAGACTTCAGTCATCTGGAAAATCAACGTGAGTTAATAATGGCGAGATTTGTTCGGCAAGTTGTTTTGTTGCTGTACAAAGAATACAACGATGAAGAAGATTCAATGGGCCACCTGATGGATCGCATGAGTAGGCGCCAGCTTCGCGAGCGATTAGATCACCAGCGGCTAAACAAAACGAACTTCAAAAATAATTCCAGTCAAAGTAAATTTATTCTACCATAATCCCAAATATGTATTCCGTATTCGAAATAAGCATCGCAACTGCCTTCAGCAACCATGCAGAGATTCATAGCTGCGCTGCCAATAGCTCGAATGCTAAACAAAAGAAATTCGACGAGTTTCAGTTCGATCTATTAGTTTACCTATGAACTTTTTCGATGATCGTACGCATATTTTGACATTTGGCGTCGATTATTTGAGGTTCACGACTTGAACCATATTCGCCCGCAACCTGGGACAAGGATAATTCTAAATGATCGAATTCAATCAATTGAAATTTGATAGTTTTGTTTTTTCTTTGCAAATTACCTGTTTGACCCGAGCATTTTATTGGTCGACCATTACGAAAAGCTCCTTTGCCACGTCGAGCCGAATACAAACGATCTAGAATCGGATTGTAAATAACACCTATTTCGACTTGTTTATTTATTGCGAGTGCAATTGATATTGCGACAAATGGAAAACTAGAACAACATCGATCAAGTTCACGATAAGAAACTGAATCTATTTTATTGCTTCGTACCCATGTACAAAATTTGTAGTACCATCAATTGGATCGATAATCCAAGTAGGTTCATTTCCGAAGACTGTCTTAGCTCCTGCAGCAGCTGATTCTTCTCCAATGAATCTAAATAAAAATTCGATTCGAATAAGCAAAAACCAAAAAGCTCGATTCTACTTGTGTGTTGGAAATTTTTCTTGTAAACTTTTTATTAGAATTTCTTCGACACGTTGATCATATTCGGTAACTAAATCAGCTGCACCAGCTTTCGTTTCAATGCGTTTTGTGATTGAAAAACCTTCAATAACCACCTAAATACAGATAGCAATAAGCGTGATATGTTTACTCTTCCCCTTTCTCTCTCATCGTGCATGACAAAATCACTCGAGCATAGGCGAAAAAAATACATTATAATTTGTTTTTTCATTCGTGTAGGTGTACGTACTTTGCCTGCTAACGAAACGAGATCGAGAACGGTTTTATAATACGTATCAAGTTCTTCTTCAGTCATTTTCAATTTGTTGAGAAAATCTAGAAGAGAGAAAAAAACACGTCTCTTGAGGGTCAACTGTACTAAATCCAACAACTAGTTAGACTCATGCGCTGATGACTCAATGCTTGACTGTACTAAATAAGCCAATCAATCGTTCGCTTTCGAAAAACAAAATCAGACTCGAACTTTTATTTTCGATTGAAATTTGGACTCTATGAACAGAAGGTTATCTCGCACTGACATTTGATTTCATTTAAAATCATCGTCGAGTTTATGTATATACATATCGAACTGATTAAATTCTTATGCGAAAAAGAAATATTTTTGTTCTTTCTCCTTTTCTCTCATAATTGATTATTAAATGATTCATAGAAAGAGAAGAGATTGTCAATAGAGTTTTCTTTGGTTTTGCAAATAGACTTCTCAAAGAACGATAGCTGAGATGGCGCTCATTGCCGGATAAGAACATTCGTATTTATTCAAAACAAAAATTAGTCTCTAAATGTTATCATCGTCTTCAATCAATGGATACATAGTTGTTGTTGTCGTTTGAACATTTTCATTCGATTCAGTATTTGTTTCTTTAATAGTTACAGCATGTTTTGGTTCAAGAGCATTTAACAACGATCGAAATCGAGTGTCATTTGTAGCATTTTTTTGCACGATTCGATTTTCACGTTGTTGAAGAGCGCATAGAGATTTCGAATCGACTGGCGTTTGTCGAAGATTAATCGTATGAACAAGTCGTCGATAGTCTGCTAGACAATCGACTCGAACAATGAATTTATCATCACGATCAAGTGATCGTAAGAGTGTATTTAATTCATTTGCTGGATTATATGCAATTGATGATCGTGGAGTAGAAAATGAATCGATATTGTCCATTTTCGGTCGTTGAAAACCGAGAAATGGTTCGGATGTTGCCGTCGTACTCGTTGTTCGCCATGCTGGCACTGCGAAAACTTCCGTATGAGATCGTTGTGGAGCTTTGCTTGTCATTGGACGTTGATTGGCAGTTTCTGGTTGAGTTTGACTGATTATCGACGATCGACGAATACTTTGTGGATGTGCTGAATGGCCACGATTTTCAAGTAATGTTGTCATAGCTGATTTGTATTTACTTCAATTTATAATCGTTTGTTAAGTGTCCAAAAAAAAAATAAGTTATTTTTAACAGAACATACTTTTTGTTCGTCGAGTGTTGAGAATGTGAAAGAAGAAGAATTTTATTTTAATCGTACTTAATCAATACGAAAAAAAAACAAGTCTACTTTCTTTCTTGTATTGTTGTCAACGCGCTCTCTCTCTCTCTCTCTGAAACCTTTTAGTGCATATCGAGCACTATTGTTTGTTTTGAATAGAATATTTCATGTTTATATTTAGAAGAAAAAAAGCAACTAATCAAACATTGTAAGACGAGAGTTTTCTCAAATGTTCAATAGTGATCGGCTGATTAGTTGTTGGACAACGATGGTACCGTTCAACATAATCACTGATACATTGATAACAATAAACATAACCGGAACCAAGGATCACCGTTGGTATGGAACATATTTGTCGACAGAGAAGACATTGTCGTTGACTAGATGATGACATCATCGGTTGTGAACGAATTCGATTGGGTAATAAAAAATCGTCGTCGGTTTTTGTTGTTGTTTTTGAATGAAAATTGTTATTCCACCAGTCGATTATTTGAATAACGTAGATGCCATTGGAAATGATTTGACTTATGAGAGTTAGCAATTTTTGAATGATCGATGAAGATTGAATGAGTGGCGATGGATCTTTTGCGTAGGTTAATTTGACGTTAGCTAATTGAAGAGTTGGACTGTAATATTTTGTTAAACCAAATGCATAACTCAAACGATAGAGCCAACATAAACCTTCGATGAGTATCTGAGGAAAAAAATAAATTCAATTCAATGAAATTTTAGTTGTTTATATACTTGGAGTTTAGGTAAAAGCCGAAGAATGAGAAAGAAAATTTGATGCCGATCATTTGAATTATTGTTATTATCCATCATTTTCTCACGAAGTAAATCGAGTTTTCGTTTGATATAGGGTAAAAATACGGCGAATATCAATGAACGAACTCGATGATTAGCCGTGCGTTTTAATCCATAGAAATGTTCACCGATAAGAGCCGAATGAAAATGTAAATAAAACCATTGTAGAATACCTTCGATAAGTAATAAGAATTCATCTTTATATTGATAAAGATTTTTGAATATATGAGAATATTGATGTTGATTTTGTCGTTGAAGAAAATTGAAAATATGTTGAAGACATGGACGAATTAAATTCGTCAAACGTTCCTGTGCTAATAATTCCGAAAGGCTTGGTAAAATAGGCGAAAGTGTTGTTCCCGATGACATGCCGAATAGTGAAAAGAAATAACTAACTAACTAACTAGCAATCGCATTGACGACATGATTTATTTATTTGTTAGTGGTTGTAGTTTTTTCTTTATAGATGGTGCTGATGCGCGCTCGATCGATGAATGCACCAGTTCTCGTCCGATCACTGAAGCTAAGCAACGTCGGGCTCGATTAGTGAGATAAAAAAATAGTAAAAAGCTTACGACACTCGGTATTCCCAGGCGGTCACCCATCCAAGTACTAA
>ERZ778027.1063-NODE-1063-length-51829-cov-12.085854_pt1 | contig 51829 bp, 57 predicted proteins | sample MGYA00375757_ERZ778027 | MGnify/ENA primary metagenome ERZ778027 (study PRJEB29350, sample SAMN05389817) | bioreactor metagenome | isolation source: Ammonium sulfate bioreactor | place: South Africa: University of Cape Town | collected 2014-02-18 ...
AGATGAGAAAATTATTTGCCAATTGAGGTAAAACACAATAGAGAAGATTATAAAGTTTACATAGAAACATCGATTGATTCCAAATCAATCGAACGGCATATTTCGTTTGAAAATAATCAGGAAAAACACATGTCGATAAATGAATAAGATCAACAATTGAACTACAATACATATATATGCAGTATGTATTCGAACGTAATTCAGATTGAAGATACATGATTGTATTGCCAAAAAAGCCAAGAATACCGAATATGAAATATCCGAGAATGATATTCGGAATAACATGTTGAAAAACAACATGATTACTATCGAGATTTTCAAACGAGGAACTATTGGAACTATTTTCAGTCATTTAAAAAAGAGAAAATAAAACATCTGAAATTATCAAAGTCACAGATGTTAAATAATATTATTTTTGTTTGATGCAGATCTTTCAATAAGTAGGCCGCACCGAGACAGTGGAGAGAAAAAACAAGAAAAATCTGCCGAGATATTTCAAAATGTAAAATCAATATAATCGATCAAAAAGTTTAATTTCAAAACTCGACCTCTATCGAAAATGAAGTGCATTGCCTCGATTTGTAAGCCAATGTATGTTTGTTCTTGTTTCGTACTGTAGTTAGTTTGTTTTTTTGATATTACAAAAAAAAAGGAAACATGTCGATATTATCTCGTCATATAATTCGAATTGTTCGTCAATTACCTCGACGACAATTCACAAGTCAAACATCATCAATTGATCCCGATGAACTCAATCGTTTTCGTCAATTATCATCATCTTGGTGGAATGAAACAGGCGAATATGCAGCATTACATTCATTGAATCAATTACGAATACCATTGATTCGTGATCAACTTGTACCATCAATAGTTAAACAGCAAAATCCAACGAAACCATTGAAAGGTTTTCAATTACTTGACATCGGTTGTGGTGGCGGAATTCTTGCGGAAGTCAGTCTCGTTTAATAAATCACGTACAAAAAAAAACAATATTCTTTGCACTTTTATTAAGCCTTTGGCACGTCTTGGCGCGTCGATCTTAGGCATTGATGCTGTTTCTGAGAATATTTCCACAGCTGAATATCATGCTGATCCATCATTGAAAGAAAATCTTCGTTATCAACATGGTAAACAGTTGCTGTTGCTTTTTTTTTCTATTCAAATAAAATTCTTCATTCGTTAGTATAGTGACACTCGAAGAACTCTGTGAAAATGCTGAACATCGAGAAAAATACGATGCTATTATTGCATCAGAACTCATCGAACATATCAATGATGTCGATGGTTTCATTGGCAATCTTGGGAAACTTTTAAAAGTAAATCAATCGTTTGTCTTTTCTTTTGCTCATTTGAATATTCTTCTAGCCGAAAGGTTTATGTGTAATCACAACATTGAATCAAACGATTGCTTCGTATGCACTCGGAATTATTGCAGCTGAATATATCTGTCGAATAGTTCCTCCTGGTACTCACACATGGAATAAATTCATTCGTCCATCGAATTTAATAACTTTATTCGAGAAAAGTATGATGATCAATTTGTCTTTGATTTTAAATAAAAAAAAACGGTCTTTTGTTAGATGGTTTCACTGTGACTTTGAATAACGGAATGATTTACAATCCTCTTACAAACCGATGGTCATGGTCAGACAGTCAAGCAATTAATTACGCTCTATGTGCTATGAAAAATTAGCATTTCGTTCTTTTTTTTTCAATAAAACAATAGAAAACGAATATATCTCTTATTTCGATATACGAAATTCATTCGTTGGTCAGTTAAGGATCATCGTTCGATAGCCAATCGATCGATTCTCTCTATATCTTCGAAATAAAAACGCGTTTGTGTGTGCACACACATCTATATATATATACATGTTTGATTCGACCAATCATTAGTCTTGAAAAAGGATTGGATAGAAATGTTGTTCATTAGATGGACATATATATAGTTAAGTTCGAAAGAATCATTTATCTTCTAATACACATTTACACGTCGTATTAAATAAACAAAAAAAACTCAAGACACAATGTCAGGCCGAGGAAAAACTGCAGGAAGTGGCAAAGCCCGTGCTAAAGCTAAAACTCGTTCATCACGAGCTGGTCTTCAATTTCCAGTTGTAAGTTGAACGATTGTTTTTCTACTCGAAGATTGATTTTCTTTTCTTTTTTTCTCAAGGGTCGTATTCATCGTCTTCTTCGACGAGGAAATTACGCTGAACGTGTTGGTGCTGGTGCACCCGTATATTTAGGTGCTGTTCTCGAATATTTATCAGCTGAAATTCTCGAATTAGCTGGTAATGCTGCACGTGACAACAAAAAAACACGTATCATTCCCCGTCATCTTCAATTGGCCATCCGAAATGACGAAGAATTGAACAAATTATTATCTGGTGTTACCATTGCACAAGGTGGTGTCTTGCCAAACATTCAAGCTATTCTTTTACCCAAAAAGACAGCTGAAGGTGCACCAGCTTCAACACCACGTGAAACAACCGGATCATCTGGTTCAAGCAAAAAGAAAGGTGGAGAAAAAGCCGACAAAGCTTAAATAAGCTTGACCTAAATATACGTTAAGTTTTTTTTTAAAACCCAACAGCCCTCTTTAGGGCTAATCGAATTTACATTCAAATAATGTTTGGTCTTGTTTAAAACCAAATTTCTCTTTTTTCGGCGTCAAGTACAATTTATAAACTTTAAAAACTATAGTATCATATGCAACTCATCGAAGTCTATCCGTCGAGAACAAAATGAAAGAAAAAATTAATTTTGCTCAAGTTTTGCATTTCCGTTTCCGGTATCTTATAGAAAGCAGTTTTTATTTTTGAAAAGTAAGATTCTATTATCGTCATTAATTAGAAGAAAAAAAAAGATGTTTCTATTCTTTGAATTCGAGTTAATTAACCAAAACGAGAATGGTTGAATACTGGAAGTAATACGGTATTTTTTCCTGGCTGCGACTTTTATATCTTCGGTTCAGTGCAAAACATATATCATTTCTGAGAACATGTCAAAATCTTTCGTTGATGTTCTATCATCAATAACATCAGCATTGCGTCTTTATCTACCTTTAGTTTTGACTATAGTCGGTTTCATTGGCTTTCTTGGCAATTTAATAACATATACTCGACGTGCACTTCGTTCGAATACTTGTTGTATCTATTCACTTGCCGGTTCAATAGTTGATGTGCTCAATCTTTTATTTAATTTATTTCCGAGTTATTTCGTTGTATTGTACAATATTCAATTACCATGGACACAAACAACTCCATTGTGCAAATTAAATGTTTTTCTTATTGTTTTTTTGCCTCATTTATCAGCGAATTATTTACTTTTTGCTATCATCGATCGATATGCTGCAACATCGAGTCTTGATTCACGTTTACAACAAATTGTTCAATTAAAACGAACGCCAATTTTCATCGGCTTAGCTGTGATCATCAGTTCTGTTTGTTCGATGTATAGTTTATTTGTTTTCGAAACTTTTTTCGGCGTCTGGTGTGTTTCGACAGATCCGTTGGCAACAAGTATTTTATACATCATTTTAATCGGTCTTACACAACCGATACTAATGTTACTATTCGTTCTATTAACCTATCGAAATATTCATCGAAGTCGTCGTCGAGTTGTAAGTTGAAATAGGTCGGGTTTGGTTTTTAATTTCGAACATTTCTAGGGAAATTCTAACGGACAAATTCCAAGTCGAACTCGAACAAAGTTTATTACGATGATATTTGGACAGATTTTTATTCATGCATTTATTTCAATTCAATGGATTGCCTTTTATGCATATTCAACACTCGCAACAAACGATCCAACCGATGAAAACATGGCTCTTATTTCATTTTTTTCAACTCTTAGTATTAATATTTATTATTTAAATAATGTCAAAGCATTTTATATTTCATTATTAACTTCAAATGTATTTCGAAATGCATTTTTCAATAGTATTATTTCGTGTTGTTTTGATCGACGATTTCGAGTCAATTTACAAGAAGCAACAGTATCTCGTCGTTAAATTTATTGAAGGAATATTTACAAAATAAAATGATTATTAATAAACAATGTTAGAAATAAATTTGCCGGGATATTCAACATCAAAGCCACATGCTCGAATAGCAATGAGAACAAACGAAGTAAATCGAATAGAAAATTGACGACAATTTGACAAAAAAGTAGAAACATTAGATAAAAAAATAGACTATTCTTCGTGTATTCATTCATTGTGTTGTCGGTGTTGTTTTTTCGAAGCCCAAATAAACCTCTTTTCATATTTATTATATCAACCAAGTTTTATCTTTACCATACGAGACATAGATAAAAAACAAACAAGCGCGGAATTAGTAGTAGAAAAAGAATCTTTTTTGATTATGTTAAATTTCCTTTTCTTGATTTTAATCACTATTATATACAGATCAATGGCAATCGATAGTTCAGTGAGATTGGCATTTATCAATGGTGAAAATCTTATTCGTTGTTCGGATAAAGAAATTTATTTTCTTTCGTCATCATGTCTTTTTCAAAGTGACTATAAAAAGATGTTTACATGCGAGAATAAATATAATTATATTAATGAACTTTTTGTGACGTTACAATGGAATAAATTTAGTCTTGTATGTACGGAAAAACACGAGTTCGCATGGGAAAAAATAGAAATTATTAACGAAAGTAATCAACCGTTATCTGTTGGTCTATTTCAAGTTCAACATGAAGTCAATGATTTGTCACATGAAATCCATCAGTTATTCTTGCATAACAATCAAGAGAATTTAAGATTCGAATCGAAGAATATACCGATCAAAGATCTAGTGACTGATTCATCGAGAAAAACGATCTATCTACATTTTCTTCATCAACCAATGCTCTGTCGAGTGCAATTTTCAAGTCATAAACGAGCATGTTCGTCGAAAGAAAACTTTGCAAATGATTCGGAATTCGCATGTTATTACAGTCCAAGTAGTAAATTGGAACCATCGATTGAAATCATGGAAGCTGAATTCAAACAATTAGAAACGATAACATCATTCGATCAATCGGGTGCATCGAAATTACAATTGCCAAAGCCAGTATGTTTATCACAGGAAAAACGCAAGAGAGAGAGAGAGAAAGAGAAGAGAATTTTTAGAACGTAATCCATGAATACTTTACGTATTCTAATGAACAACAACGAGCAAAATTGAAAAGCAAATCGATTTTTCTCGCTATTATTATTCTATTAATTTGTCTCGTTTCGATTATTACGATTGTATTACTTCAATTTATAAAAAAACCGAAACCAAGTCAAAGATTACCATCACCAGTGAAATTAGAAAAAGGTATTAGTCAAATATCAGCATTGACAATGAATGATAGCCTACAATCGATTGGCAATAACGATGGAAACGATGCTGATGATGAAAGACCGACTGTTCTAACACAGACAATAAATCGAAATAAACAACAACGACCTGGTATTACTATGAATTTTGAAGAAGATGAATAGACAATATCTGTCGCGATATAGTTCAATATTTTTGTTTTTCTATCGAATAAAAACGAATTTCAGCGCGTATTTAATCTAACAAAAAAGTCATTTCTCTTATGTTGAATTTCATTTCACTTATTATTTTCCTTCATGTTATTCCACGAGCATTTTCAATGGAAAATACTTTACGATTTGCTTTTGTAAATTATCGGAATATTATTCGTTGTGATGACGAACATATACAATATTATTATGCACCTATCGAAACATCAGTCGTTCTCAATGGTGATTTAAAATGCCGTAATAAAGATGATTTTTTCGACACTAATTACAATGGTTATGCTTGGGATACGATCGAACTTGAATGTTCATCAGATAAACAATATGTATATGAGAAAATACGCATTACTTGGCGAATCAAAGGAAATGTTGCTGACATTTATAAACTTCCTGATCCTATAGCAAGAATTCTTAATTCGAACGAGTTATATAATTTAACAAGAACAGAAAATAACGAAGATTCAATAGTCTTTAAATCCAATGCACAATTAGTCGAGAATCTATTTGACGATTCACTGTACAGAAGTATTTTTCTATCGTTTCCAAATCATCCGATCATATGCTGTTTATCATATCGTATCAAATCAGGCGAACCATGTGATGATGAACCAGTACAAATTGTTGCCCAACCATCAACATGTTATTACAATCCGACTGATAACAAAGAACCATCCGTAGAACAATGGCTGGCTGAATTTCATCAATTCATGACTGCTACTCATCCTGAAGATGAAGACTCATATGTTTTAAATCTTCCAAAACCGGTAAACGAAATCGATCGCTTAGAATTTGTTTTTCATTTCGATTTTTCAGACAATAACAGATGACGATAAACAAGATCAATCTTCGAATATAAATAACATCATCGCTAGTCAAAAAATTTCAAACGTAGATCCTCATAAGAAAACTAACGATAAAAAGAAGAAACAATCTCCAATGAAGAAATCATTCGTAACTATCATCATTATCGTTCTATCAGTTGTTGCATTATTGGCAATTATCGGTGGAGTTGTATTTGTTCTCTTGAAAAAGAAGAACAACCAATCGTCATCACCATCGGAACAACTAGAAAAAGGTGATAGTAATACATCGTCATCAACTGTAGCTGAAAGTGTAAAATCAAGTGAAAATGATGAAATAAAAACGAAACGAAATAGTGCAGCACAAAATGCAGATCCTAATAAACGACAACGACCTGGTGCGAGTATGAATTTTATACAAGATGAATAATCGAATATGTTTGTTTCTTTTTCTCTTTTCACTGATATAAAATGCGCTTAATTATTCTCAGTTAGTTTTTAAAAATAAAAACAATCATCTTATGTTGAATTTCATTTCACTTATTATTTTCCTTCATGTTATTCCACGAGCATTTTCAATGGAAAGTATTTTACGACTTGCTTTTCTAAATTATCAGAATATTATTCGTTGTGATGACACTCAAATACAATATTATTATGGATCTATCGAAACACCAGCCCTCCTTCGTGTTCATTTAAAATGCGATAGTAAAGATGATATTTTTGACAACTATTACCATGGTTATGTTTGGGATACGATCGAACTTGAATGTTCATCAGATAAACAATATGTACATGAGAGAATAAGCATTATTTGGAAATTGAGAGGACTTGTTGCTGACATTTATAAACTTCCTGATCCTATAGCAAGAATTCTTAATTCGAACGAGTTATATAATTTAACAAGAATGAGAGAGAAGGAAAATTCGATAGTCTTTCAATCCAATGAACAATTAGTCGAGAATCTATTTGGGAATCCACAGAAGAGAAATATTTTTCTATCGTTTCCAAATTATCCGATTATGTGCTGTTTATCATATGATATCAAACCAGACTGGTCATGTGATAATGAACCAGTACAAATTATTGACAAAACAATAATATGTTATTACAATCCGACGGATAACAAAGAACCATCCGTAGAACAATGGCTGGCTGAAGTTCGCCAATTCATGGATGCTGAACGTCCTAAAGATAAAGACTCATATGTTTTAAATCTTCCAAAACCGGTAAACGAAATCGATCGCTTAGAATCTGTTTTCATTTCGATTTTTCAGACAATAACAGATGACAATAAACAAGATCAGTCTTCGAATATGGATAACATCATCGATGGTCAAAGAATTCCAAACGTAGATCCTTATAAGAAAGCTGACGATAAAAAGAAGAAACAATCTCCAATGAAGAAAGCATTTGTAGTTATCATCATTATCGCTCTATCAATTGTTGCATTATTGGCAATTATCGGTGGAGTTCTGTTTGTTCTCTTGAAAAAGAAGAACAAAGAATCATCATTACCATCGGAACAACTAGAAAAAGGTGATAGTAATACATCATCATCAACTGTAGCTGAAAGTGTAAAATCAAGTGAAAATGATGAAATAAAAACGAAACAAAATATTGCAGCGCAAAAAACAGATCCTAATAAACGAAAACGACGTGGTGTGACTATGCAGTTTATGGAAGATGAATAATCGAACATGTTTGTTTTTCTTTTCACTGATGTAAAACGCGCTTAATTAATTTCAGTTAGTTATTAAAAATAAAAACAATCATCTTATGTTGAATTTCATTTTCATTTCTATCATTTCGTTTTTCTTATCTGTAGAAAGTCTTCTCCAATTTGCTTTTACAAATGGTGTTAATTTGATTCGGTGTTCTGATAATGAACTGCAATATTATTATGCACCTACTGCGACGTCTGTCGAGCTTTTTTCAATTGTCGATTGCAAGAATCCTCAGAACATTATTGCCAGTGATTATGCTAGTTTCGGCTGGTTAGAATTCACGTTAGAATGTTCATCAGATAACAAATATGTAAACGAGAAAATAACAATTGCAAAAAGAAATGAGATGGCTCAACAGAAAAAGTTTGAACTTCCAATACCAGAAACAAAAAGTTTAAATCCAAATGTACCTTATACATTGAAAGTCACAAACGATGATTTGATGTCTTTAATCTTTGAATCAAGTGATTTACCAGCCGACAAAAATTTTGCTTTGGACAAACATCGATCAGTCTTTCTCTGGTTTTCAAATCATCCAGTTATATGTAAACTATCGTATAAAATATCTGACGAGACACTATGCGATGGAAATCCACCAACAATTGAAGATGACGAAATTCGATGTTATTACGATTTAGTTGGTAATAAAAAACCATCGATAAATCAATTCACGGCTGAATTTAGACAACTCAACTCAGTTGATCATCCTGACGAGGATTATTTTCTTTTGAATCTACCTAAACCGGGCAACAATAGAATTGATGATAGTTCTGACTTAGATGATGATGCGTCAGAATCAACTCGTAAAAATCGTCCAAAAAGCAATGGCAACAAACCATCAGCTTCGAATCAACCAAAGAAGGCGAAAAAACATCCGAATGCGTTCGCAATTATTATCAGTCTCATCATAGCACTTGTTGTCATTACAATTATTGGTACAGTCGCTTTTTTTCTCTTCAAAAAGAAGAAACAATCGAGTTCATCATCAACACCAGGTGAACAATTAGAAAAAGTTGTTAGTATTTCAAGTCAAAGTGAAGTATCAATGGATGATGAAAAAGTCGAATCAAACATTCAATCGAATCCCACTAAACAAACACGAGCTGCTGCTACAATGAATTTCACTGATGATGAATAACTAGAGTTCTTTTTTTTTCCTTAAATTATTTGTTAACAGTCGAAATCGAACATATCGGACAGTTGATTTCAATTTCTTGATCACCTTGATAGTAAATACTAATAATTTTTAATTGATTTTGCCAAGGATTTCGAGTGAATTTATTCATCCGTTCGAGAACATCGTCTTTTTCTTGTACGACATTTCCGATTTTAATCCAATATTGATAAACACTACCGAAATGTTCTTGTGAACTTTGTTCCAATCGTTTAGCCCGTGTACAAGAAATACATTTGAAAAGCTCACGAAAATTCATCATTCCTCTCTGAAATCGCGATTTATTTTATTGATCGAATAATTTGTCAATGAAAGAAAAGTTCACTATTTTTATGATATGTTTTCTTTTTCTTTCTAAACACAAAATATAAAGCAAACAAAAAATTCTTTTCATGCTTTACGTAACACTTGCAATGCTCGTTTCATATAACCTTCCCTATACTCGATTTCATTGGCCAATAAATTTTTCACTTCATCAACGATTTCTTTTACGTTTAACGTTATTCGACTATTAAATATACACTTTTCATCTTGTTTACCATTTTCTCCTTTCATTGGAATCCAGAGAGCATGCTGAAGGTAGAATATTTCAGCCCATCGACGAAAGTTAAACGATAAATGTCGACATCCATGAGAATTAATTTCATATAAAATACTACCAGGACGCATAAATAAAGTATTCGATAAACCAGCACCATGTACACCGATGATTAAACGAATCGATCGAGCCATTCGAGCCGTTTCATAGAGATTATCGTTGAAATTAAATTGTTTTGGCCAAACACGCAAATGAGGATCGGACTGATTGGGAAATGCTTGTAGGAGTGCTTGAACTAATTCATCAGGATTAACCATTTCTCGTCTACCACTACCGGCTCGATTGAGAACTACAATCCATTCACCATTGAATTCGTCGTTTGAATGAAATTTTGATTTTAAATTGAAATTGTAGAGAATCCATTCAGAAAATGCAAGATAAGCTTGTTGATAGGCCACTGTTGGAAAAGGAATATGCGGTACAGGTCGACCCCCAAAGTGATGAGCCCAAATAGGCCCTCGACCAGAAAATTTAGTGAAAATAAGATGCTGAAAAAGAACAGTCGTGTCATTGAATGATTTATGTGTTAACAATGGATAAATTGAAAACATTGGATGTATTTGATATTCCCATTTTCTTGTTGGTACATATGTTCCGTCCGACTGTCGACGATAATTATTCCAATTGTTTGGAAAAGCTTCGAGAACAGTTGATGTGAAGTAGATTTGTATTTTAGTTATGTCGATATATGATAGATGTGATTGAAATTCAGCTAATGCCCAAAAACGTGGACCACATGTTTCTAGAAAACCATGTGCATAATTGTCATCAGGTGGATGAGTTATTAAAAGAGGTCGAATCAATTTCGACAAATAATTAAGATTTTTTATCAATGCAATATTGTCGGTAATTCGTAATTGAAAAGGTCCATAAGATGCAGTAAATGTATCTCTTACTGGTTGTGAAGGATCTCGAAAAAAATAATATCGATCAGTAGATGATTGATAATAGATATTCGTAAGAATGCAATATTCATCTTTCGATATATTTGTACATTTCCATGTTGAATAAGGATATGATTTATTTTCGTGATTTTGAATAAACTCAATATAATCATAATTCAAAGTAAAATTAATTTGTCCATCATTGGAAATATGAAATGGCTTTTGAAGATATTGAAATGTTGTGTTTCGATTGAGCAAATAAGCATTGAAATCTTTATTGTCGAATTTATAAATCGGTGATGATATTGTTGATTTGTTTATAAAATATGGTATTGGCCAAATAGATGAATTCGCTTGACTATAGGATAGGAAGTAAAAAACGACGGAAATAAAACAGATGACCAAGAAGATTGTAGTATGTCGAGACTGTAGAATGTTCTGTAAATGCATTCGTAAATTATCTAAAAAATAGAACTTGTTTGTTTTTTAATTAGTTACCGATGGATTTTTTTATATTGACATATAATTGATTGTTCACACTGAGGAGTATATGATCTAATGTAGTCATTTGTCAACCTATCGATAGTTTTCATAGGTAAGGAAGTCGATCATACACACATTAAAATCAATCATGACAAACGTGAAAAATGATTCAATATGAATAAAGTGGCCATATTACATATTCGTATGACGATAACAATTTTCATCACTCTCAACTCTGTATTTATTCAACCCGATCCAAAGCATCAGCATTTATGCATTGAAACAGATATATTATCTCTCTGACTTCGTGTTCGTTCGTAGGCCTGTGACATTTCCATTTCATCTCAATAAAATGGAACGGTCCGTCTCATTTTGTTTCATCAGAAATGGAAACGATCAACGTTTCCTTTCACCGGAAATGGAAACGGTTAACGTTTTCTTTCACTAGAAATGGAAACTATTAACGTTTCATTTCATCAGAAATAGAAATGGTGAACGTTTCTTTCTTTCGTTTCAGTGAAATATTGAAAGTGAACTGTCACAGGTCTATTCGTTCGTCTATAAAATGTGTAACAAAAAAAAACGTAAGAAAATTTAGTTAATCGAGCTCGTCAATCTATTAATGTGTCAATCATATACAACATTAGACGCACAACATGTTCGAAGGAGATATTAACTAAAAATAGTTTTCAACAATTTTATTTAAATAAAATTTATAAAATATTTTCATAGTCAGACGGTGGATGATCAGCGATTGATACATCATTTATCACGTGTAAAGCTCGTTTCAAATAACCTTCTCTATACTCGATTTCATTGGCCAATAAATTTTTCACTTCATCAACGATTTCTTTTACGTTTAACGTTATTCGACTATTAAATATACACTTTTCATCTTGTTTACCATTTTCTCCTTTCATTGGAATCCAGAGAGCATGCTGAAGGTAGAATATTTCAGCCCATCGACGAAAGTTAAACGATAAATGTCGACATCCATGAGAATTAATTTCATATAAAATACTACCAGGACGCATAAATAAAGTATTCGATAAACCAGCACCATGTACACCGATGATTAAACGAATCGATCGAGCCATTCGAGCCGTTTCATAGAGATTATCGTTGAAATTAAATTGTTTTGGCCAAACACGTAAATGAGGATCGGACTGATTGGGAAATGCTTGTAGAAGAGCTTGAACTAATTCATCAGGATTAACCATTTCTCGAGTACCTCGACCTGCTCGATTGAGAACTACAATCCATTCACCGTTGAATTCGTCGTTTGAATGAAACTTTGATTTTAAATTGAAATTATGAAGAATCCATTCAGAAAATGCAAGATAAGCTCGTTGATAGTTGACTGTTGGAAATGGATAGAATACAACTGGTCGATCACTATAATGATGAGCCCAAATAGGTCTTCGACCACGAAATAATCCAGTAAAAATAAGATGTTGAAAAAGAACAGTCGTATCATTGAATGATTTATGTGTTAACAATGGATAAATTGAAAACATTGGATGTATTTGATATTCCCATTTTCTTATTTGTACATACGTTCCGTCCGACTGTCGACGATAATTATTCCAATTATCTGGATAAGGATTGAACATTGCAGATGTGAAGTAGATCTGTATTTTAGTTATATCGATATATGATGGATGTGATTGACATTCAGCTAATGCCCAGAAACGTGGACCACATGTTTCTAGAAAACCATGTGCATAATTGCCATCAGGTGGATGAGTTATTAAAAGAGGTCGAATCAATTTCGACGAATAACTAAGATTTTTTATCACTGCAATATCGTCGGTAACTTGTAATTGAAAAGGTCCATAAGATGCGGTAAATGTATCTCTTACTGGTTGTGAAGGATCTCGAAAGAAATAATATTGATCAGTAGATGATTGATAATAGATATTCGTAAGAATGCAATATTCATCTGGAGTTATTTGTTCGACATTAGATGTATTTGTACATTTCCATGTTGAGTAAGGATATGATTTCGCTTGATTATTTTTTATGAATTCAATGTAATCATCATTTAAAGTATAATTGATTTGTCCATCGTTGGAAATACGAAGTGGCTTTTGAAGACGTTTAAAAGTTTTACTTCGATTGAGAAAATAAGCATCGAAATCTTTATCGATTGATTGACAATCGTCTGTTGATTTTAATGGTTGATGTACAACATACGACAAGGACACAGTTGATAGATTGAAATAACTATAAAATATTATTAAACAAATTGTAACGATGACGAAGACAATTGCCATAGGTTTTATGATGGTATATTTATCTGTGTAAGCCATTGCAATGTGATTTTATTCTTTGAGTTTACAAGAACGTATCACACTTAACTACAGGATTCACGTTTGCATGTCGTTTACAGAATGGTAAATATTTGTGCACACCGTTCTTGACATGTGGAATGAAAAAAAGAATCGAATGCATATAATTGCATTAGACACACGAAGGTTGATGATATATGATATTTCTTTTCTCTTTTTTTTTGAGGAAAGAAACAGGAAGGAAAGAAAAAGAACTGCTATTGATTTACGACTGATTATGTTTTATTTCAAATAGAAAAAAGAAAATAAACTATTTATTATCAATTGTAGGTCTTCGTCGATGTTCAAACGCCGATGTCACTCGTCGACGACGAGTGAGTTCAATTGGTGACAGAAGATTTTCATTCTGAAGTCGAAAAAAAGAACTTTCGTTATATAATTTTGCAAATTTTATCCGATGATCTTACATGAGTAGATCTCGATGAATGAAGATTATCATCTGTTACATTAACATTGATCGAATCGTTGCGTTTATTTTCTTCGTTAAGCTAAATTGAATCGAAAATATTCGAAGAAAAGTTGTTTTTTTGTTGATATTCTTACAACAATTGATTCGTCTCTATCGGAATCTGAACTCGATGATCGCGAAAAATTCGGTTCGGGTGATGTTGTTTCATAAGCAATCAGTGCATTTCGTTTGGCTTTCAATTCTTCTAACCGTTTCATTCGTCGTTCAATTCGACATCTATTCAAAATATTATAAATCAAAAATCAAAAGCAAAACAAAAACAACCTTCGACACGCTTTCGAATTTTCAACATTAACAATTCCGAATAGTCCTCGTTTACCACCTATGCGTACATTATGTTGATATCTCGATTCACAACAAATCGACAGACGACTATCGATTAAACCATTGACATAAAATGCTAATGCAAATGGATAATTCGACTGACGTCGAGATTCAAATTGAAATGTTGCTTTGAAAAAGAAAAAAATCGAGATTGCTTTTCGATAATTAAATCTCTCTATACTATTTGGCTTTAATTTTCCTTTGAAAACAATTAGATTTTCTCCTCCACAATGTTGTTGCATGACAATGATATCATCAATCGACGATGGTAAACCATAATAAATCATTGTAATCAAACATTTTCGATTCGTCTAAAATCAGAATAATGTTTTTCATGTTCGTAGATTGGAGCTTATTTTTTATGTCTACGAACAGGTTGTGTTGATTGATTAGGTGATGAAAAACGTTGTTTTGGCGAAGGCGATTTATGTTTCTAGATATCAAAATAATATCAACAATGTGTACTGGAAAAAAGAAAGTCTCGTACTCGAACATTCGGTGATTTTGATTGACTAATTTTTCGATGACATGCAGTCGATGGTCGAGCTCTTCGTTTCGATCGACGTTCATATTCTTCTCGCGAAACGATCTCTCCGTGTTTATTCATCTAAGTATTGGTTGTTTTTTGTTGCTCAAAAATCAAAATTTATAATTTCAAATACATTTGCCTACTTACTAAACCGACTTTCATTAAATGTTCTCGAATATGTGCAGTATTTAACAAGATTTTTAATTGTCTATTAGCTTCTTTAACATCCATTACTGAATAGAAACAAGAGAGAGAACAAAAAAAAGACAGACAGTAACAATAATAACCGATTTTTTTCTCTTCTCCTTCTCAGTAACAACGGAATAATAGCAACAACAACAACAGCAACTATAGAAAAATATTATTTTTCGTCGCTCCTTCTTTGTTTTTCGTTTGATTTGTAAATAGTTAAAGCATGAGTATGAGACATGATCATGCATTCAACATCAAGTGATCAACACTTATTTATTAACAAGAAAAAGAACATCGAGGAACTAACACAAGTTGACTAGCGAAAATTCATCATTTCATAATGTGCAAAACGTTCATCATCGTACATTGGTTGTCGATAATAATCAGAATTTGTTACTGATGATCGTGCTGGTTGAGTATTGACACCTGCTGTTGCGCCGTAACGATTCATTGGCATGACTGTTTGCGTAAGATCAGTTAAAAGTGGTGATGTCGGAAGAAGATTTGTTGTTGTCGTCGTTACAATTGGTATTGAATTAGTTTGATTTGATATTTGTGGTATATGTGTAATAAGTGTTGCTGTTGGCCGAGGCGGCAGATGTGTTGTATCATGTGTGAGCTCATTTTTTTCATCGAGTTTCGGATGTGTTGCATTCCAATAATTATCTAAGAAGACTGCGAGACTATTACACGCATCTTCTAATTGATTTTGTTCTAATACAAGATCGAACATTTCCTTAAAAACAAAAACAAAAAATGTTAAAAGGATTCGTTTTAATGAATTAACACCCCTACGAGAGGACATTGAGTTAGTTTATCTGCAGCAACTAATTGTACATTTAAATTTCGATGTTGACTTTTGCCTCGAGATTTAATTAATTTTTGTAGAACTTTCGGCGATGAAACTTTCAAATAGACAATAATCGGTGCAAGTGACGTCTTTTGTAATTGAGCTGGATGATTAATTGTATCACAATCGAGTACAACTAATTGTAAACTTCGAGCTAATTCAAATATACGTTCGATTTCATCGTGAACTTCTTTAATGCCTGCTGAACGTGTTGAATTCAGTGGACTCATATTCGACATGGCATTCGATGAACTTCCGGCACTATGTCCGCCGCCACTCGACCGTTCGATCAATGCTATTTTCGATGGATTATTGAGTAGGCCACGTTTAGCAAGTGATATATCAGCCGTAACACGTGTAATTATAATTCGACCTTCGTATCGATGTTTAAGATAATCGAATACAGCTTTTTGCATCATATCAGTCACATCATAGCCTTTCAATGATGGACCAACAAGTACAACAGGACGCATATTAGGAACAACATCATAAGGAGTTATATTTACACTCTAAATAGGGAACAAATACAATTATATTCGATTCATTTATTTATTTATTTGTTTTGCGTCATACTTTTTTGAAGAAATTCTTCTTTTTATCTTTGTTTGTATTCATATTTATTCGAGATTTTGTTAGACTATCTCCATCACCATCGATTGCTAATGGATCATCATTAAAACCTGGATAATTTTGATCGAGAAGATCTAAACTTTGTGTCGATGATTTTATTTTTGGTGTTGTCGTAGCCATTGATGATGATGGTAATTTCGTTTTTCTATTCGATTGTATTCGAATCATTTCTAATTTAGCTGGACTTGGAATGAATCCTAACGGTGCATCGACTTTAACTAATCGACCAATCCACCAATCATTATTATATTTATCTTTAATATGAAGAAATTCTTTGGTTTCAAATGGTATTGCTGCTTTTGGTATCGGACATTGATCATCAGGCGATGGTACATAATCGATATTTGTCCGTACAGCAAATGCCACAGGTTTAGTTTTGCATTTTTCTAAGGCCTCCGTTGCTGAACGTGTTTGATCGCGAGGTTTACTTGTTGGTGAAAAGTTTGCCGTTACATTGGCGTTCGCATTTGTGTGATCAACTGTTTCACCATCGATGCTTTCTGAAGATGGTTGGCTGTAATTTGATTCAGCCGAGCCCTAAAAAGCAAACAAATAAATAAATGACATGAGAATGTTTCTTGGGAAATTAAAATCATTTTCTTTTCTTTGACAATCCTTTGAGAGACACACGCGTTCTCTTTTGTTCATTTCGAATAAATACGCACCAATACTAAACGATTGACAAGTGTTGCAAAATTCATTTTTACACGTATGAAGTGCTGTTTGACTCTTTCTTTTCTCTCTCTCTCTCTCTTGATCCATCTGTTGACTCATTAATCAATATTTGTCAAAAATTATTCATCAATCTTCTCAAAAAAATCCTTTGTTTACTTCTTCTCTCGGTCTGCCTGTCTGTTTCTCTTTTTTCTTGTTGTCAATGATACACAAAAAAAAAACTTACGATAGTTACTGTTGAACAAGTACTATCAGCAGAAAATTGTTTGAGATTTCTTCGAGATGAATTCAACATCGTCTCGTTGTTTGTCAGTCAAACGTCTTTCTATATCAAATGGCAGCTTTTTCCTTCTTCTTTTTCTCTTTTTTTTTCTCGTAGCTAGGTTAGTTATCTCCGAATATGAGGAAAGTACAGACAAACCACATCAAGGCGAAGAAAATTGAGAACTTGTCCGGATGTTTTTTTTTCAAAGTCAATTCCAAACATGAAACGATTGATTAGATTAGTCACGAAAAGACAACAATAAATACAAAACGGAGATTGAGCTTACTTGTCGATTGATACTGTTCGAGTCTGATGACAAACTACTATCTTGTGCCGTTCCACGACCGGCTAATCGAGACGAAAGCGCGAGTTTCTATTAGAAAAAAACAAGTTGAACGATATTCCAAATAAACATCAGCTCTTTTTTTATCTACTTTAGGATGAAGTAAATCACGATTTGTTTCTTTCATTGGAATTCCATGTGCAACAGTTGATAAAACAGGATAATTCGGTTGACTATGTGTCATAATTGTTCATATCTTTTAACTTAGTATTAAGAAATAATCTGAAATGTTGTTTTTTTTTATGATTGAACGTGGAAAAATATTTGTTTACATGAACATCATCGTCTTTTTTTACAGAACGAGAAGAGAAAAAAAAAGAAACCAATCAATAAAAACCTGTCATCGTCGTTTTCTTTCTCTTCTCGGAAAAAAAAACATATATATATTTTTTTTTTGTTGTTTCCATCTTCATCGTTCTTTTTTTGACATTTCTTCATTCCAGAATTGTCTGACATCTATCATATGTACCCAATATAGATAGACAAAATCTAATAACATCTCATCCACCTACGTTCGAACTGTCAATGATGTTTTCAAGATAAATAATGTCGACAAGATATGTACAGTTAAATATCGATTATGACAGTGATCAAACATTGATTTATTATCGAAATTTTAAACACATAGATCAAAATTATCGCGAGTTTTAATCGATTTTTGCAACTGATCTTTGCCATTGACGGTCAACTGACAGTCATTTAACCGTAATGTATTTAAAATTCGATTGAATCTTATCATTCGAATAATTGATACAACACAATCGTCAGTGATGAGTTCGTTTCGATCGAGATACAATTGTTTCAATGTTCGGTTAAAGAATTCTAATACTTTAACTAATGATTTTACACCTGCATCACTTATTTTATTATTCGATAGCCATAGATCAGTTAGAATTCGATTTGTTTTTAACATTTTTGCAAGATATTGAACACCTTGATCACGAATTTCATTTGAATCTAAACTTAAAAATGTTAAATTCGTGTTCTTTTCACTTAAACTTTTCGCAAGATAAAATATTCCCGAATCAGAAAAATAATTTCCTGATAAATATAACGATTGTAAACAGTCATTTGTTTTTAAATATTCGGAAAGAATTATTAAACTTTGACATGTTAAATAATTGTGTTCGAGTGATAACCAAATGCATTCGTTTTCTTCGAATGCATATTGAACAATTAAATTCATTTGTGAATCGACGAGATTCAATTTTCGTAGATTGATTTCATCGAATAGTTTGTATTTTTTTAGACGATTTTCAAGAGTTTGTTCAGTAGTAACATGATCGATTGATTTAATTGAAATCATCGGATCGATTTCTTTGATAACTAACAGTTGACAATTATGTTTATTTGAAACTATTTGAAATTGTTTTCCAAATGGTATTAAAATTTGAGTATCATTGGAATTCAATGAATAATCACGAATATCAATGGCTTGATTCGTATGAATGATTAATAAACAATCGTTGGTTGCTTGTGGATGAATTTGACATGAAATATATGCATTTGAAAAAAAGAGTTCACCTTCAAGGATCGAATCGTTTTTTTCTATTGATTTATAGAATATTCGATGAGAAACTATTCATGGTAGTTTGTTTAAAGAAGACGAGAATAATTTCAAATAGCCAAACCATGATTCAAGTTGATCGAATGATGACAGTGTTTGATTAAGAATCGACGAGAATGATTGTTCAGTAAAAATCATAATTGAAGCAATTTCATCTGTTGAAAGATGTTCTGAATTTAGGCGTTGACATTTATTTTGAACTGTTGTTTTTATTTGTTCAAAATGCGGATCTATTGGAAGTAGACATTCGAGTGCTTGATCAAATGTAACTAGTGGAATTTGTTCATAATCAACAGTTAATTGTTTGCGTCTATTCACATCGAAATCCATGCTTAAATGAATGACTGGGTATTTTTCTTTTAGACAGTGATTCATGTAAAGAGATTCTCGCCAATGAAATTTTTTACGATCTGATAGGAGAAAAGATATGATGCATTCTGCGGCATCATCGAAATTTTATTTTATTGAATGAAAAAAAAATAGCTTTTTCAACTAAGTAATTCACCGGAGCATTGACCAGGTGGACGTTTTGCATAATAAAGATTGCATGTATCCGGTTGTTTGAACAATGTGCTACAGCAATAATAATAAGGGAAAACATCAACGAGAGCATGTTTTCCTTGTTGAATAATATCACCGATGGGTGTTTCAAGATCGAGTGTACCAGCACCTTTCCATGGATCGTAAATAAATTGTCCATTGGCATCATAACAAGCTTGAGTACCAGGACCAGTTGCAGCATATGCATGTCGGTAGCAACTGTATGCACCTGGATGATAGGAACATGTATCGGGCTGTAGTGATGCATCACAACCTGGATCAACCGACCATCCGCCACTTAAGTTTGCTGGAAATGCACTCGGAACTTTGCACGGTGGTGTAGCAATTTGACTGAGAGCTGCACTTGGATCTGGTTGAAGTTTATGCCAAGCTTGACATGCTACTCCCACCCAAAGTGATCGTGATTCGACTTCACTGCTTCGCTTAACCGGTGGTAAACCATAGGCCAAGGTGATCATCGCGAAAATAATTGCTATCGAATTCATTTTTTCGTTTGAAAGCAAGCGAAATTTTTCATTTCAAATACAGATTCTTTTATACGATTAGAATTCAAATAAATTTCATGTTTTTATTATTGACAGTTATGATATTTATTGACGATTATGATCGTTTTTTTTATTTTGAAAGCTTTCGGGTATTTGAAGAAAAGAATGCCCTATATGACCTTTGTTCTTCGTCGTATCTTATCGAATATATCAGAGAAAACGAGGGAAAAAAAGAATATGATACGCAAACGAATGAAAATAAATATAACATAAGATAGTCAGTTTGATCTTGTGCTTGCATTCACGATAACTAGTCAATTGATTAACATAAAACAAAAAAGAAGAAAAATGCTATTTCAACAAGAATTGTATCTTCTCTGGTCTTCATTGGAATTATTCATGGCATTAACACATCTATTTGTGTTTCTTGGTTTTCGTAATTCAAAATTAGGTTTCCTTCGTCGACAACAGAATTATTTTCTCTTAGATGCTTTCACACATTTGATTAACATATTCATTAATTCACAACGATCGATTGGCTATTCACTTAATCTTCTTTGGATCTATGCATTTATTGTTCATTTATATTATTATCAAAATTTAAAAACAAATCCATTACCAAAACAAAAACAAGACGATAATTCTGATAAAATATCTCGTATATTTCATTGGTCTTGTATTGAATATCAAGCCAATCGTTTTAGTATATCCGATTCAGGTCGACAAATGTTAGAAACAAGTTTAGATGTACTTGCTCATACATGTGGTTTTCTTCTTGCTTTTCAACAAATTCATTCGATGATCTATCGATTCATATCGATACTTCTCATGCTTGGTCTTTTCAATCGTCAAATGTTGTCATTGAAATACTTTCTTACCGAGCCAAAAATGATGCCCGTTCAATTACAACGATTCTTTTCTAACCATAAGTAATCAGTGTATGTTCTTATTTTATTACAAGACAAAGAAAATAAACATGTTTTTTTTCTCTATCTGCCTACAAATCTTTTTCATTACATAAACAATATTGAAAACAGTTCGATGCTAACGAACAATGTCCAGATGCATGTCCAGTTTGAATACATAAATGTTGACAATAATCATTTCCATTTTCAACTTGTGTACATTTTGTAGGTTCATTATGTAGACATACGTTAGCAGAGATAAAAATGCATTGACAAAGTAAAATAAAGCAAATATATGCTACTAATCGAGTCATCTTTTTTTTTGTGTTTTACTTCGTAACCTTTTTTTGATACTAAGAAAAAATGAACCAATGAAAACGAAAAAGAAATCGAAAACAGAGGGCCTAAGTTTCTATTCCGGAGTAAAAATAAAAGTCAATATTGAAAAGTGTTTTTAAACATGTAATGATGGGCTCATCGAGCACAGACTTTGTTTGAAACTATTTAAATTTTTCATTAAACATTTTTTCGTACAGCCGTGTTGTGCTTGAATAAGTCCGTTTAATTGAAGAATAAGTGAGCCACTTGTTTGTCGACGAGCAATCGGTCTAAAACAAAACAAAAACGCTCGACACGACTTTTTATATCGAGCGATTATTCTACTTGTCTGAATCTTTTAATTGAACAACTGTAGCTGAGAGATTACTAATAATAACTTCACCATTTGTCATGGGTGATAACTGTTGTTGAAGTCGTGCAATATGATTATCACCAACTTTTCCTTGGGGAAGAGAATCTTCGGGTAAAGCATAGCTCATTGAAAATGGTTCACTTTCTGAAAAAAAATCACGAAAAGAAACATCATTCAACTTTTATTTTGTTCTAACTAACGATAAGCATTCGCCGACGTTGACTTCGTTTCTAAATACAGAGGTATCAAAGCCAATACGACCATCGCTGCGATAGCGAAAAGAACCGTGCCAAATACACAAACGCCAATACATCTAAGTTTTTTTTTTGTAATTGATTATGTTTTGTTTTGTTTTTTCATTAAGGAAAAATCCACTTACCCAGCGAACGCACCAATCGTCTTCATTATCGAATGTGTAATGAATGCTTTTCATCTAAGAGGTGCGTTTATAAATACACCTTTTAATCACTTCCTAGCTGACTAATGCTAATAAATAAGCGTACGGTTATTTTCCTTTTCGTCACGCTTTTTCAAATTTGCGCCCAATTGTATTATGTCGTTGTTTTTATTTATTTTTGTTTATTTTTTTATTCAAATAAAAGCCGATGAAATTGCAAATAGAATTAAAAATTATATATCAAAAAATAATCTTCCTCTCGTTCTTACCGAGAAAATTCACGATAATGAAGCCGGTTCGATGAGTTCGACATATTTCGGTTACTTAAAAACTTCCAATCAAACTCGTATTTCGATTGTTATTAAATATAGTTCATTTCAAACAACTTGGAATTATATTCACGCGAGTGAATTCGAACATCTCTACGAACGACATTGTTTTCAACCGATAAAATCCAATCGAAATGAATATCTCGTTTTAAAACAAGATAAAAATCGTATTCTTACCGAAGGTTGGATACCAAGTGAAATTTATGTTGGTTTCAAAGGATATTTCTGTTCAAATTTGATGCCAACATTATCGATTGTTAGTCCAATGTATTCGTATTTTTCATTTTTTCATTCGATTGAACAAGATGATCGTTCTCGAACATATTTTCTCGTTTTTCAACGATTAATAAACGGGATTTCATTGAAAACCTATGTTGAATCACATGCTAATCGTTTAACACTTGAAACAACGAAATATTTAATCTATTCGATATTAATTGCAATTGAAAAATTAAAACGATTGTTTATTATTCATTTAGACTTAAACTTAGGAAATCTATTTCTTATGACCAATGATCAACAACATCCGATACGATTTATTGATTTCGGTGTAATGAAATTTATTCATTCATCCGAGCAGACACATATTTTCTATTCCGAAATCTTACATAACTCATTACGAACGATATTTCTCAATTGTTCATCATGTCAAACACATTCAACATTGATATTTTCTCAGAATTATCGAAAAAATTTCGAAATTTATTCAATCGAATCCATACTTAATCATTCATGGTTCTTCTAAAGGCAAAGAAGACTTTTGATTTGTAATTGGATAGATAATCGACGAGACATTTACTTGTGAACGCAAAGAAAAGAAAAGAAAGAAAGAAAGAAACAAACCTATCAGGATTCGCATCATCATTATTTCATTGTAATATTATTTGCCCTTCGAGAAAGAAACGAAGAGAACTTTTCTTGTTGAATAAGACTAATGTTAATTCCTTATAATCAAGTTTTAGGTATTGCATCATTCAATGTTCCAGCTTATTCGAATGGTAATGACGAATATTTTTCGGGTGAACGTAATTATTATCAAGGTATTTTCACTGGTTTTAAATGGCAATGCGTTGAATATGCACGTCGTTGGTTATTGATACGTAAAACGTGTAGTTTTCGAAGTATTGGCTCAGCTGCCGATGCTTGGAAAGAATTGACATTTATCGAACGAATTATTGATGGTAAAAAGTTTCCTTTAATTAATCATGCCAATGGTTCATCGACATTGCCAAAGAAAGATTCATTTTTAATTTATCCGCGTTGTCAAGATTTACCATTCGGTCATATTGCTGTTATAGTTGATGTTGGTAGAGATTCGATTTCTATTGCTGAACAAAATTATCATTTTCGTCGTTGGCATGGTAATTCTGCACGACAAATACCAATTATAACGAAAAATGGTGGCTATTTTCTTAAAGATCATTATAAAATCGATGGTTGGATGGAAATCATTGATGATCATGAACAATTACAGCCATTTGACGAAACAACTTCGGACAATTTACGAAATGCAACTAAATAAAACTCTCTTATGATATACATAGTCTCGTTTTCTTTTCTTCTTCTTCTTCTTTATTTTTTGTGTGTTTGGCAATGATATTATACATATGTATGTGAGATTTAATCGAACATAGAATTTTCTTTCTTTCTTTTATTGGATAAGATATTGGATACAGACAATAAATATTTTATTAAAAGATTTAATAACAAGTAAATTTTTGAATGCGATTATTACCCGAATCAGCAACGTACAAGTTCAAATCATCATCAAGCACGACAGAAAGTGGTTGACTGAGAAGATGTGCAGCTGTACCAGATGTACCAGTCACACCGGCAATTGTAGTTCCATTCAATTGACCTGGTCGAAAAAATTGAATACGATGATTATATCGATCAGCAACATACAGATTTCCAGCGGGATCGAGGATGGCTTCCCATGGACTGTTGAAACGAGTCGGTGTATTGCCACGAGATTGATTCACATTAACGGATCTATTGAGTTCGCCGGCAATAAGTGTCCAATTTAAATCACCGATTTTCCATCGAAGGATATTATGAGCGCCATAGTTAGCAATGATCAAACTGTTTGTAATATTTTCGAAATATAAACCTCTTGGTTGAAATAGTTGATTGTCATTCGTACCTTCTCCATTACCTCCAGCTACGATAGTTCCCATAGTTGAATTCAAAGTAAACATCATTATACGATTATTACCTCCATCACTGACGTAAATTTCATCTGTTCTTCGATCAATTACAATACTACGTGGTAAATTTAGTTGATTTAGTGCACTACCAGAAGAACCTAAACAATATTTAGAATCATAACTAGATACATCTATTTCTAGGAGTCTTTTTTTCGTCGATTTACCGGTTCCAGCAATTGTCTCTCCAGCAGTAGCATTGACACGCCATCGTTGAATTCGATGATTTTGAGAATCAGCAATATACAGATCGCCTTTGGAGTCTAGTGCTACATCGCTAGGGTAAGCCAGACCCGTTGAACTTCCACCACTTGCTCCATTCGCTAGTCCTGCAACTTTTGTTCCATTTTTATTACCCAAGAAAAATTGTTGAATACGATGATTGGATCCATCAGAGACGTATAAAGTATTCGGTGAATCGAAGAATAGTCCAATGACTAATCCTAAATATTCGCTGGTTGCAGTTGAGTAACCAGGTGTACCAGCAACGGTCGTGGCATTAGAGTACCATCGAAAAGCGCATGTTGGGCCTGAAAATTCAAAAAATTAATTTCATTTCCTTTTGACATAGCTACAATTAGTTACTTACTGAATGTTGTTGTTGTAGTTGTGGCAGTTGTCGTAGTAGCAGTAGTAGTTGTAGTGGTATCAGTTGTCGTTGTCGTAGTAGCAGTAGTAGTCGTAGTGGTATCAGTTGTCGTTGTGGTAGTGACTGTAGTAGTCGTGGTGGTATCAGTCGTTGTTGTTGTAGTAGCAGTAGTAATCGTGGTGATATCAGTTGTCGTTGTTGTGGTAGCAGTAGTAGTCGTGGTGGTATCAGTGGTAGTTGTTATCTGTAAGATAGTAAACGTGGTCGCGACTGATGACGAAAGTGTTGAACTGAATAAAGAGGTCATTGAGTTGGACGTCATATTCAAACTGATATTAGAATCTTAGGGAAAAGAAATCATACGAATCTAGTATGTCTCACTCAATTTGATCGAAATTACTCGATATGATTTCAACAGTTTGTGCAGAAGTTTTGCTGGATTGAGTGATTGAAAGTATTAGTACAGCTATTACAACCAGAACTGTAATAGTAACACCAGTGGCGAGAGCTGCAATGGTATACTTAATTTTTTTCGTTTTGTGCGATGATGATGACAATTTTTTGCTAAAATGAAAATTTTCATCGTTACAATCAACAATTCAGAAAAACTACCGAATATATAAGATATCATTGCATTCTGGCTGTGATAGGCTATTGTTAGGTGTTATACGAGGAAATGATACTCGTATTTTGTATTTAGCAATTCGAGTCGTTCCCAGATATTTGATTGATTTTCGTTGTGATGACATTCGTTCTTCGTATTGTTTTTATGCAATTTAGAATTGAGACAAGTCAAAATATACAATCAACTATAAAAGAGACACATAAAATGTCTGGTACTCAAATATTCTCTCATGTGATGGATTGTGTTCATTAGTGTAATTGCGTTCTATGCAAATAATAAGGTTTCATGAGAAAGTAAAAAACAACTTTTTGATCATCTTTGCAAGTGTGTTGACCTTTATGAAAGCAAGAATAATCATAGTATTTTGTTTGTTATTTCTTTGTTTAAATAGAAGCTTCAGAACCTCAATCATAATAGCAAAAACAAAAAAAACATGAATGGGTATGCCGAAGGTATGGAAAACGGTGTGTTTCATACACGACTTTGCATTGAGGGCGTTTCTGTCATTCACTCAAATAGAGAAAAAACAAACCATCCTTATTTTCTTTTTATTTGAATACTAATAAAAACATCTACGTATAGTAATCGTTGTACATATTTGGAGTTCATTAAGAAGTGAATTTTATATTTCATAATTACATGAAACGGTAGTTTTACAATCGAATAAAATAGACGTTGAGAATGTTTCAAAGATGTCGTTAAAAGAAGAATATATTCGTAATGTCACTCTTATCCTATTAACAATATAAGGTCTTTCACTTTGTACTTTTTGAAATCAAGAAATAGTGAAATATTAATATAAATGCGAATTTATCTGTGTAGTAGTATATCATGAACATAATCTCCATCTTTTTTCGTACCTGTTTTGCCTCTTTGATGGATTTCTTTGAAGGAATGCAAACGTCGTAAAAGAAGGTAAAATGAATAACGAAGGTAAGTAGTAATGAAGATTATTCGAGTAATAGTATCGATGATATTGTATAGGAAAAACTTGCATTCTATGGTTGGATATAAATACTGAAAATCAAGAATATCATAAACGTCTTCGAATTAGTGAAATTCAATTTTCAAGATTTCAAACTATTGATGAATGTGAGCAATATATTTGTCACAACAATCAGTGTCAAATTGTTCTAATTGTTAATGATACACTTCCACCAGAAACTATCGAAAAATTTCATAATTTACGATCTGTATCAGCTATCTATATTCGACAAACACATGAACCAAATAACGCTCAAAATTTGAGAAAGATCTGGCGTATTCCAGATTCAACAGATGTCAATCAACTAATGAATAAGATTCAAAAACATGAACAACGACGTGTTCACTGGTTGGAACCTACAGGCATCAGTAACTTTCAAGAAAATGATGATGATAATACATCAATAGAGATTAATGGAGAATTTCTTCATTCACAACTTCTTCTTGATTCGTTACTCACCATGAATCTATCAGACAGAGAAAGATCAACAGCAATTGCCTATTTTCGTAAAGAATATGCTACGAATACAAGTGTTCTGGAGAAGATCAATGAGTTTGAATCGACTTATACGGCCAATCAAGCATTATTTTGGTACACACAAAGTTCATTTTTCTATTCAATATTAAATAAATCTTTTCGTATTCAAAACATCGATGCTCTTTATCAAATGAGAATATTCATTCGAGATATTCATGATCAACTTATCGAACAGCAACGTAACGGATCATATGTATCTATTCAAGTCTATCGTGGACAATTAATATCTAAAGCAGAACTCGAACGATTCGAAGTTGATGAACTCGTGTCAATGAATTCATTTTTTTCTACAACATTCGAACAAACATATGCTACTTTTCTTTTACCTGAACAAGATCTCGAAGGAGACTTAACATCAGTTCTCTTTGAAATTACTATTAACGAATATTCATCATCAACAAAACCGTTTGCTAATATCAGTGAAAAAAGTGCATTTCCAGATGAACAAGAAGTTTTATTCATGGCCGGTAGTATTTTTCGAATTACAAAAATTAATCTAAATACAAACGGTATCAATGTCATTAATTTACTTCTTTGCGGTGATGACAGTCATAATCTCAAGAATCTATTCGAATATATGCGTATCGATATACCACCGAATACAATTCGATTAACATATGGCATCGTTCTTGCTAATGCTGGTAAAGCTGAACAAGCTGAAAAATTCTTTCGAAATATTCTCAATGAACTTCCGAATGACGATCCAATGATTGCCGATGTGTTGCATCAACTAGGCAATGTGCTCGATGATCGTGGTGAATTCGATGAGAGTCTTGAATTTTATGAAAAGTCTCTATCGAACAAATTGAAAATACTATCAGAAGATACTCCGAGTATAGCAAATACGTATGTTTGCTGCGGTGTTGCTTATTTAAGAAAAAGTGAATTCGATCGTGCACGAGAATTTTATCAAAAAGCAATGGATATCTACAAAAAAGTGTATGATGATGATTGTCAAGATGTAGCTATGTGTCTATTTAATATTGCTGATATTGACCGATTTGAAAAAAAATATGATGACTCATTGCGTAACAATCAACGAGCGCTAGAGATTTGGACGAAATCTTTGCCAGAGAATCATCCCGATATTGCACGTGCACATATGGGTATTGCTCATATACACAATATATTAATGTCAGGCACGGAATCATTAGAACATTATAAACAAGCTCTCGCTATTATGCAAGATGCATTACCACCTACACATCCAGATTTAGTTTCTCTATATGATGGTATTGGAAAACTTTACTATTCAACAGATGAAAATCAGATTGCACTAGAATATTTCGAATTATCTTTAGAAATCAAAAAACAACTATATGCACCTGATCATCAAACCATGGCTGACAGTTATCACAGCATAGGATTGGTGTATAAAGATCTCGGTGATTATCAACAAGCAGTATCCTATTTACAAGAAGCGTATACAATTCAGAGCAAATATTTTTCTTCGGATGATGAAGTTTCAATTGTATTATTCAATGATCTGGAAGAAGCTAAAGCTGCTCAAAATCGAGCTTAATTTAGTCAAATACGTATATCGTGAATAACTATAATTGGAAAATAAAAAAAAATTCATAAATATTTGAAGATCTCGATCGGTTACATATCCTATCGCTTTAGCTACTAAAGCAAATATTGAGCGATTTAAAAGAATTGGTATTTTAATTTGTATAAATATTATTTTTCAAACGTGCTTTTCCTACTAATAATCTACTAAATTATTCATCGAATAAAAATAATGAGAAAAGAAAAGAAAAAGAAATGATTGTTCATTTTGAAAATGACTCGTCAATCGATAAGTTGGTTTACTATTTTTTCTTGTAAGTTACCATCGAAATTTTTTCCCAATGAATATCGGCTTTACTCTGTTATCTAGTATTATTGATTTCCGTTAATCAAAATGTCAATGCACAAATACCTATTGATCTCTATGGACGTACTATTATTCGTGAAGTTAATCATACATTTCTTATATTAACATGTGGAACTAATCAAACATTCAATCATTTCGTATTTCAATGCATACCATCGGAATCTTTCGAAATTATCGAACAATCCTGTGTAGTTGAACAATTCACATGTTTCGATCCAAATTTTATTGGTTTATCCTGTAATATTTCAAACGATGCATGTGAAATGGCTGAACAATGTTCGAATAATGGAATTTGCTATTCAAATAATTCTCTACCCTCAAAATTTCAATGCGATTGTCTATCAGGTTACGATGGATATGATTGTTCGGATGATATTCGAATATGTAAAAATAATACATGTTGGTAAGTAATTCGTTGAAAAATTTCTTGTTTTATTAAATTTATTAATTCTCAGGCATGATGGTGAATGTATTGTTATGGATGCATCACTTTCGTACAAAGATGAAGCATCATACGATTGTCAATGTGAACCTGGTTATCAAGGTGCACATTGTGAACATATAACTAATATGTGTGAAAATATAACTTGTCAAAATAATGGTAAATGTGTCTATTCACATTTATCATGGAAATGTCAATGTCTCGGCCATTTCTATTCGGGAATGTATTGTGAACAGAAAAGTACGAGTTTAAAAGTTCGACAAATCATCAGCAAATCAGTTGCATACATCGCTATATTAGCTATTTGTGGCGTGGTTTTATTTGTTATTATAATGGATGTATTGAAATATATATTTAAAATTGATCCTGTTGGTCCTTATCGACAATTAAAAAAGTCAAACATAGCAAAACAAAGAAAAAAACCAAAGAAAATCTCTTTCAAACTGCCTTGTATGAATTAAAAGATTCTTGAAATAAAAATTTATGAATAATTATACGAAATTGATTTAGCAAATCCTATTTGATTATTCACAATATCATAGATCGAATAGTAACGATACAGAAAATAATCACCTAAAATCCAGAATAAATTTCCATTGGCATCTTGTTGATCTCCCGGCATAAAGATACTATAGCATGTATATCCACTATCGTTATCACCATACGTTAATAAATATTGTGAAGGATTCAATGTGAATGGTTTACCACCGATGATGAATGTAATTGGTGAATTTTGTGAACAGTCGATTGAATACTATATACAACAAAAAAAAGATAAAATGAATATTGAATCAAACAAATTATCGTACCAGTCCATTCGATGAATCTAAGCTACCACCTAAAGCTGCATGTAAAGCTTCCACTTGTGCGCTCGGTCCAACAATCATTGTTGTACCGGTATCGGCGATTGCATAAGTTGTTTCACTTAGAATCGTAGAACCAACAGTTATTCTATTAAAATCAAAAACTGAATTATTGAATTAACAAAAAAATGAGATCTATACCTATCCATTTGAAATTCCCAGTAACCTTGAATAGCAACTGGAACATAAGTTATCGGACCAACGAATTTACTTCGATCGATATCACCAAAAATCAATTCACCACCCGTTGTAGCACTTGTATCTCTACAAAAGATACGAACGCTTATAAAATATAAATTCTTTACTCGTGAAAAACTTGCGGATTAAGGTAAAAAGAAAAGATTGGCTTTCGTATTAAACTTTGCTTCCACATATTATAGAAAAGTGGACTTTCACCACCACTAGCAAGATTTGGATATGCAAGACCTAGAATACCATCAAAAACACTTGGATTAGCATTATTGATATCTGTGCATTCAGCAAATGTTTGTTTTTGTACTCCAAGTCCATTAACCTAAATTCAATATTCAAATCTCCTATTGGTATACATCCTCAAAAACTTACAGTGACTGTATCGGTACTAAAATAGCCGCGAGCTGTTGAACCATCACCATATCTAATCGAAAATTGGTTCATATTTGATCGATATGTTCTCGAACGTGCCGAATTATATTTGTTGAATCGACCTGAATGAAATTTTAAGTATACGAAGATAGTTTTTCTTCTGTTTATTTACCGCAGTTAGATCCGCATCGACTTGATGGAATCCATAAATCAGATGAACCAGTATCAAAATCAACGAAAAAATTTTGACCTGGCGTACCAATTGAAATAAGTCCGATGAAATAATACTATCAAATAAAAGCAACATCCATTGAATATCCATCAAATGTGTGTACGTACATCGGCTTCATTGATCAGTTGTTCGTATTGAAACGATTGCGCCATTGTAATTTTACCTAACGTACGCGATGTGACTTCACATATTGTTTCGTTTGTTCGTGATTTCGTACAAATGGCTTTTTTAAATGCATGACTTGACACTCGGTGAATAGGAATTCTAGAAGAATTGAAGAAGAAAATTATCTATGATCATCCAAAATTGAACTTACCGATGTATATTGCCAGTTACCACATTTAAATTGAAAGCAATTGTCAAGAATATTGCAAACAGAATCATCATCGTCGTTTCGCAAAATATTATAATGTTTGATTTCAATGAGATACAACATCCTTAAATAGTATCGAATAGTCGAGTCATATGTATTGTGCTGAACTGTATACAAGAAAATATTTTCAATAAATACGCCCAAAAACACTATAATGACTACGCCCAAATAGTCATGTTTATCCTTGGCGTATTCGTCATACATACGTTTCGATTCGATATATACTAACCTTGACGTTCAAAAATATTTATCTAGCTAAATAGTGCAATGACGGTCGATAAGAACATGGTTGTACAATGATTTTCTTACGTGAGTAAAATGATTCGCTCATTTCTTTGTCATTGATGAATCATACTTTCTTGTATTACACCACTCTCGTGCAACATTTTTTCTCATACATTTACGAATGATGGACTGTGTTGTTAATGCTCGAACAAGTCGATATTTACCAAAAACTATCGCTCAAGCAAAACAAAATTTTGAAACTGACTCATTTCATTATGATCATATAACGAATTCTCTTAATTGTAAATTATTAACTCAAAATCCATTTTTATCGTATTTTCAACAAATTTATCCAACAGAAATCAATGAAAATCAATTAACTGATGATATGCTCGATGTTCTTAAATCATATACTGATAGTAAAAATAATGAATGTTATATGAAAACAAATCTTAATTTATTAAGTTCAAATTTCGATGAAATCGATTGGATCTATGTTAATAAACTCCGTTGTCTACTTCGAGGTTTAACTAAAACCAATTTTCAACATAGTTACTATCGTGGTTTAACATTAAGTGATCAAGAAATTACGTATTATCTTGAAAAACGAAATGAATGTTATTATACAAATTCATTTACTTCATTTACAACAGATCGTCAATTGATCTATGAAGGTAATGCGATATTAATCTTACGAATCGATAATTCAAGTGAAGAAGCAAAGAAAAATCTCGCAAACATTTGTCGATGGAGTCAATTTCGAGAAGAAAAAGAGGTTTTATTAGCTGTTGGAAGTAGACTGAAGATTTTGAGTGTTCATTTTTATGGTTGTAAATGGGAAATTGAAGTTGAATTAATTGATGAATAAAAACGCATTCGTTTCTTTTTTTGATCTATATCATTTACTATGTTTAAAAAAGAAGGAACGCAAAATCTGGATCACAATTTTTTATAACATCAAAGTAATTCTATAAAATCTAATTATATTACTGCATTTCAAATACTTCCTAACAAGTTGACATTTATTATTTTAATGAACACGAATCAGCAGATTTCTGTATATATAAGTATAATCCTATCTATAGCTGGTATCATCGGTAATGGAATCAATATTTTTGTTTTTACTAGTGAAGTTACTTATTGTAAAACTCCTTGTACATTTTATTTTCTTGTCAGTTCGATTAGTAATCTATTTTTTATAATCATAGCTTTATCAAATCGTATTTTGAATGCAATCTATGGAATTGATTATACACTTATTTCAAATATTTGGTGTAAAACACGACAATTTAGTCTCGTTGTTTTTAATATGATATCAATAACATGTTTATGTTTTGCTTCAATTGATCAATTTTTAGTTACATCAAGAAATCATTCACTTCGACGTCGTAGTCAAATCAAATGGTCTTACCGAATAGTATTAATTACCATTATTCTTTGGATTCTAAATGGTATTCCTATACTTATCTATCAAAATATTTCATTATCGATAGGTTTTTGTATGCCAACAAATTCAACATATGCAATATTTACATCTGTATTTTTTCTTGTTTTTATGAGCATTATTCCTATTTTAATAATGACTCTATTCGGTTGGTTAACTTATCGAAATATTCAACGAACTATTGTTCTACTAGATCAAAATGTCGATCAACAATTAGTAACAATGACATTTATTCAAATTCTACTGGTTATTGTTAGTTTTCTTCCCTATGGAATTTACATGTTATATATATTTATCACAACAGATTGGATTCTCAATGCCAATCAACTTTATATTGACGACACTTTTTCAACAAGTGTTAATCTTATAGTTAACCTTTTTAATAACGTATGTTTCTTTGTCAATTCATTTAATAACAAAGTCACTTTGAATATCTTTCAGGGCAATTGCTATGTTTTCTTATTATCATCACGTCGTTTTCGGCAAACGGTAAAAAGAAGGTTATTCTGTTGGCAACGGCATAATCAAATCGGTGTCGAATAAAATCAAAGCATAGAAATAAAAAAACAAACAAACTTTTTCTTATTTTTTCTTTGTAATTTAATAATAAATTCAAGTACTCAATTGATTATTTCGAATTTTTATCGAACAAGTGCACACACTCGAATAGATGAATCGATTGATCAGTAATTCTGCGCCACATTCGCATAGATCGGCTCATAAACATAGTTCAATATCACGAGCACAATCAAATGTTACCATCCGAAGAATTCGTGGACGACAGAAGAAAAAACAATTGAGTTCAGTATCTAAGTTATCTGCTAAAATAGATATTCTACCGATTGATGTTAAAACGCCGGTAACAACATCTACATGGGCTAATTCAACGGATTATACAATCCAGAAAAAGAAAAAACAAATATTCACAAAGAAGTAAACAAAAAAACACTTCTGTCGTTAACTTCATTTTTTATTCGCAGATGTGTCATTTCGTTTCTCATCTTAGCAATCCTTCTATTTATTCTACTTGCGGTTATTCTTCTCGTTCTCCTAATCAAACCCAAACAATCAGTATCTAAATCAGTTAGCAATCCCAATCCTGTTCTTCGATGGAATCCAATCGGTCTGACTATTGCTGGAATATCGCAAGACAACGGTTTTAACAGTAGTCAACTCGATAATCCATGGGGTCTGGCCTTAACATACGATTTAACACTCTATATTGCCGATCGATACAACAATCGAATTCAGAAATACAAAAGAAACTCGTCGATTGGAGAATCACTACCTAATCTATCGTCTGCAACTCTTGCTAGACCAGCAAATATTTTTCTTGATTCCAATGAAAATCTCTACATAGCTGATGGGTTTCATCATCGAGTATTATTTTGGGATAAATCCACAAATTCAACCACAACAATTGCTGGAACAGGTGCACCTGGAAATGCAACGAATGAACTGAATTATCCGTATGGTATTACACGAGACATCAATGCTAATATTCTCTACATAGCAGATCATTATAATCATCGAATAATGGCTTATTCATTGAATACGAATTCATGTTATGTAGTTGCGACTAATAATAATTCACAATTAAATCTTCCGATTTCAATTTATTTCGATTCCATCTCACGAAATCTTTTCGTCAGCAGTATTGGCAGTCATCAAATTCTTCAATGGACATTTCAAACATATAGTTGGCAACTTATCGCTGGAAGTGCATCGGGAACCAGTGGTTCTGATTCAATGTCACTCAATGGACCGTTGGGTTTCACATTTGACCCAATTGGAAATCTTTATGTAGTTGATATGTACAATCATCGAATTCAGTTCTTCTTTGTCAATCAATTGAATGGCACGACTATTGCAGGTGTAACCAGTGAAAGTGGTAGTAATAGTACATTACTTAATCACCCGTATGATGTTATTTTAGACTCACAATTGAATATCTACGTATCAGATAATCAAAATCATCGTGTACAAAAATTTTTACGCTACTAAAAATGTTTTGTTGTTTTTATTTTCAATGAAATCAAAAAAAAAGAAAAGCGTAACATTATGTTTTTTCTCATCGAGATGAAATGATCAAAGAATTCTTTTCATCTTGATTGATATGTCCGTGACTAAATAGCGGATGTAAACGTGTGATAAAATCGAAATCAGTCATTTGAAAATGATTTAACGGAATTTTCAATTGGAAATCTTTTAAATATTCCACATGTTCGTTCAATAATCGAGCAAATGCTTCGAACGGAAATTCGAAATCATTTTCATTTTGATTGATATTCAATCGAAAATGTTCGAGATTCGTTACAATCGATAATAACCATCGTATATGTCTGTACCAATCGTTGCCAATCGAAAAAAATTGCATATTCAAATGTCGAAGTGAAGTATGTTTGAAAGTTTGATTGGGCAATAATTTAAATGAAACATTTCGAAGACGAATAATTGATAAATGTGTTAGATTTGGACACGAAGAAAATATTTGTTCGTACAAATTTTTTTTCCATGTACACGGTGAAATTGTCAAATGCCGCAGGGATAATGAACAATAGTTTGAATATGAATTGAATGTAATTCGATCGATACGACATGTTCGAAGATGTGAAAATTTCGATGAAAATATCCAACGACATAGTTGTTCGGAATGATCGGCAAAGAACAAATTCGAAATGAACAAATGTTCTAAATTAGAAACACATGTCGAATGTATTGAATTACATTGTTCAGCTGTTGGCATAGATAATTTTAATGCACGAAGATTGATAAATGAAGATAAATCAAGCGAATCATCATGTCGAATGATGAGTGTTGATATTTGTGATGCATATGGCGGTATCGAATGTTTGTTAATTCTATCATCCCAATCTTCATGAAGAATCAAATGAAGATTTTGTAACGATAAAATTAACGATCGAAAACGTGAATTTAAATTGTAAAAGATTTCATATAAATCCAATGGCGAGAGATATTCGAAAAATTCTATAAGCAATTCATTGGGCAACGATTCGAACGTTGACAGACATATGTCATTACGCAAACTCATGATACGAATCAAATGACATTGACCGATAGAACGAGAGCGAGCGAGAGAAAAAAAGAAGCCAACACTGAACAATTGGTTCAAGCTAAATAATAAGATAAAAATGCGCAACAAACCACTCGGTCAATACACACACATTACATACATATAATGACATTTCTCTTGGTCGAAAGAGAGAGAGAATAAGAGAAGAAAAAAAAAGTTCTGTTCTCTCTTCGTGTTGTACTCTGTCTATGTTTATTTAGATAATGAAGAAAAGAATCAATACTGCAATTAATGCGCCAACTAAAATAAGAACAGACAGAATTGGTCCGAAGATGTCCGGTGATTTGGCTAAATTTTTATGTTTAATTTTTCGATATACTCGAAAAAATCTCGATATACCATAGATCAAACATAAAATGCCGATAATAGCGAGAATAATTCCGGCAATAAGCGGTTTTTTTTCAGCTTTCGGATCGGACAGACTGGCCGATGACGATGAATTCGAACCACCGAATCGTCCAATTGCACAGCCAACTGTAAATATATTTAAACCAGTTCGAGTCCATGATAAAAAAGTTCGTTCATTTGATAGATGAGCTGACAGATGCGTATCATCATCAGATGTCTGCGAAGATTCCGATTTATGTTTTTCTATATTTCGTTTCGTTAACATTTAAATATCTGATTGTCGAACAAGGATAAACGGTATAAAGTTTATCAAGCACACCCTATTTCTATTATTCGTCTCGTACGCAAAGATCGATTTTTCGAAAAGGAAAAAATAGCCAGGTAGCTTATTCGATCGTAGCCACGTGCATAACTAACTCGAAAGAAAAACTAAATTACGTTTTTTTTTTGTTTTTGTTTTCTTTTGATGATCGGCAAACATGGTAGATAGAGAAAATAATATTCAATTGATTTGGCTCGATGAAAATCTCAATCGAACACCAACTTGTCAGTATGCAAAGAAAAAACTTCTTGAATTCAATGAAAATATTCAAATGTTTACTGATATCGATCAATTAATTCAACGATTGAAATCGATTCATAATGAACAAATCTTTCTTATTATATCCGGTGCACTTGCTCGAAAATATCTTTCACAAATTCATTCATATCGATCCATATATGTCGTATTTATCTTTTGTTTTAAACCTCAAAATTATCAAGCATTAGTTCGTCAATATAAAAAACTCGTTGGTATTTATTCGATTGAACAGGATTTAATCGATGCTATTCAATCAAATATTGATATTGTCGATAAACAACCATTACCATTTTATTTATTCGATCAGAAACAAAAATGTGTTCGAGAATTATCGAAAGAATCAGCAACATTTCTTTCCTATCAAATGTTTATACTTGTTCTTAAACAAATACCACAAGACAATTCTTCTCGACAGCAAATGATCGAACTTTGTCAACAATATTATCAAACAAATCCGTTTCAACTGAAAAAAATCGATGAATTTCATCGATTATATCAATCTCATCAAGCCATTCGTTGGTATACGGAAGAATGTTTTCTCTATCGATTAATTAATAAAGCACTTCGAAGTGAAAATATTCAATTATTGTTTTTGTTAAGATTTTATATTATTGACTTAATATCAGCCATTGAAAAACAACATGAACGAATCCAATATCGAACATCATTGTGTGTCTATCGTGGTTCGCAAATACCACGAGATGAATTGAAAAAATTACAAGCCAACATCGGTCGAATAGTTTCAATGAATGGTTTTCTATCGACATCGAAAGATGTCAATGTTGCTCTTCAATTTGCTAGTCCAACACATGTTGATGAACAGTTCGAAAGTGTCATCTATAAAATTACGACATGTTCACATCATAAATCAGTTCATTTCGTTGATATCGAACAATATTTAGATGTTAAAGGTGAAAATGAAGTTCTGTTCAATTTAAATACAACATTTACAATTGAATCGATTCATCGTCATGGAAAAGTTTGGATTATTGATTTGAAAACAACGGATCAAGGTTCTGAAAAATTATTCGAATATTTTGAATTAATTAAAAATGATATCGAAGAATATTCGCCTATGATCTATCTTGGTCGATTAATTCGAGATAATCTCGGACAAATCGAACAGAGTAAAAATTATTTTCATTTATTACTCAATCTTTTTCCAGAAAATCATTCATCAATTCATTCGATTTATCATGAATTAGGTAATGTTTACGAACGAGAAAATGATCTCAATCAATCATTAAAATATTATCAAATGTCCTATGACATACGTTCGAAATTATTCAATCGATTTCATCCATTGATCGCTAATTCTTGTCATGGTCTTGCAAGTATCTATCGACGAAAGAAATATTATGAACAAGCAATATCATTCTATCGAAAAGTGTTAGATATCGATAGAAAACTTTATCCAAATGATCAAGTTAAAACAGCAATGACGTTGGAACAAATGGCACTTGTCTATCTCGATCGGAAACAATTCGATCAAGCTATGAATCATCTGCAAAAGGCGCTAGAGATTTATGAACGATTTCCACATCAAGATCTTTGTATAGCATCGTGTCTAGGCTTTATCGGATCGATTTATGAGGAATATGAAGAATTTGAAAATGCACTGAATTTGTATAAACAACAAATGAGCATTCGAGAAGCATATTTGCCTTATGATCATTCGGATTTACTGTTAACTTATGAAAAACTCGGTCAGATTTATAAGAAAAATGGTCAATTCAGTGAAAGTATAGATTTTTGTCAAATGAAACTCAATGAACAAAAGAAACGATTAGGTGATAAACATTTATCTCTTGTTCGAATCTTGATTTTATTTGGTGATATTGTTTTCGAAAGAAATTGGGCTGAAACACTGGATTATTATCAGCAAGCTCTTGATTTAATTCAGACATCGAAATTCAATCATGAATATCAATTGTATTTATTTTGGTTAAAACATGTGGCCATTCTTCATTATCGAACGAATCGTTTTACGAGTGCATTAGAATATCTTGTCGAAGCATTTAAACTTAGTCAAGAGAAATTTTCTATAGATCATATCGATATTGCACATATTCTCTGTTTAATGGCATCGATTTACAAAAAACAAGACAATCGAACACATGCATTAGAATTTTATCAAGAAAGTTTGTTGATTTATCAAAAGAATTATCCATCTGATAATGAAAAAATTCGAGAAATACAATCGTTTATTATCAAGTTAAATTCTGTTTGAAATAGATGTATGTTTATACGTAGTTTGTAAAATAAATTCGAGTAAATGAGTAAAACAACATGTTTTACCATGTACTTGCTAGAGTCATTATTGAAAGGAAAATGTGACTTTTGATATTCATATATATTTTATCTTTTTTTTTCTTTTATGATTATAGAAAAGAAAAAAAACTCATAAAAGGGCTAGATTTATTATACAAAGTGCTTTAATCCCCGGGGAAGAAAAACAAAGAAGTTTTATTCGCATTCTTTTTTCTCGGAAACTTTTAATTCTAATTTTGTTGATTTGACATTTGGACGAAAGACTGTCAAAAAGTAAAAAAAAAAAGAATATTTAGTTTAATCTAACATTAGAACAAAGTGAGATACATGTCCGTATTAATTAATATAACCTATTTTACAACAATCTATGTTGGTTCAACAATTTATTTCTTCGGATTTGTCAGTAATCTATTGAATATTCGTGTACTATATTCAAATCGAAATAATCCTTGTACTTTTCTTTTAATCTATTCGTCGATAGTTGATTGTTTTGTTTTAAATATTGGTTTATTACAACGTATATTAGCAGTTGGTTTTCAAATCGATCCAACACTATCGAACAAGACCTGGTGTAAAACTCGTACATATGGACTTCGAATATCGACAGTGATTTCATTCTATATGATTTGTTTGATGTCTATGGATCAATTTTTTATTACATGTCGAACAGTTCGTTGGCGACAATTGAGCAATCTATCATTCGTACGTAGTCTAGCTATTTTAATTACTTGTTTAATTGCCATCGAAGGTCTTCCATATTTCATTCTCACCGAAATTATTCGAACAGCAAGTTCAATAAGTTGTACACCGATGTATAATCCTATATTTGCTAAATATGCATCATTTTTTAATATTCCAATCATATTTGGTATTCTACCATTGAGTATTTTAGTTTCGATGGGTTTATTAATTTATTATAAATTACACAATAGAACACATCTTCGACAAGCTCAACGTTCATTAACCTCGATAATACTCTGTCGTATCATTCTAGTTATTCTTTCTTGTGGACCGTATACAAGCTATTTTGTTTATTCAGCTATTATTTCAATAATTCAACCGATTCGTTCAGTCGAAAGACTTGCCGTCGAAAATTTTATTCTATCGATTGTTAGTGTTTTTCTTTATTTAACATATTCGACAGCATTTTTTGTTCATTATTCTATTTCATCGACTTTTCGAAAGCAAGTACTACAATTATTCAAACGATCTCGTCGAGTCGACGATGTCAATTTATCTCAACAACCTACGCAAGTCGATAAAACACGTCCACAAAATGTCGTTCATGCTGAAGATGAAGTTAATGGAGTTTAATCGAGTCCATAGGTAGCACTCGAAAATACTTATTTATTTGATGATAAATAAATAAAAGACGGAATTTCATCGATCTGAAATCTCATTCAACAGTAGATAAGATTCCGCTACCTTTTGTCTTTATCAACAACATTTTCTTTCCAACATATCATTTTATTTTTATCTTATGCAAAGAGAGTGACTTTGCCGTTGAAGTTCTATAAGTGAATAAAATTTACGTCGAAGAAAAATGAATGACACCGTTGATAATTCCGATAATTATCGATATTCCGACGATAATAATTAGGACCCAACACCAGGTACGACGAGAAGAACATGTTGATTGTTGAGGATAAGTATAAACAACAGCTGGTGTTGGAGTCACATATGTAATTTGTTGTACGGGAGTTGAGTTATACGTTGATCCATAATTAGTCACTCGATTTCCGCTACTACCTTGAAGTAATTGTCTTCCAAGTTGTATCATCGGATCGAAATAATTTCTTAGCATCCATATTTTTTTATATGTCATAATTTTGTTTACATGACGTTGTTGACCAGCAATAATAATTGAATCTGATGCAAATAGACGACTTTGTACTTCACTGATAGTGTAGAATTCATTATTACTATCATCACAAAGTTCATCACTTTCAAAGAAAACTTTACCAATAAGAACATCAGGACTGAAAAGTTCACACAATTTCATCAATGCAAATTGTTCTGACGCCGATAAACGATAGTAATTTTGATAGTCTATATACCGTTGAATGTCAGGATCATCATCAAGTTCAATAGCAGCAAAAACACAATTCAAATAATACATTAAACGTGCAGCATCATGATTAGGCACGCTAACAGTTTGACCTGTAGCCTCAAAACTAACTTCATTCCGTTCTGCAAACATCTCGTATCGGTTTAATGTTCGGCTGGTTGTTCGCAGAAAGTGATGATACAATTGTTTTTTAAATCATAATGCTGATGAGCATATTTATACGAGAAAAAAAGGCAATAAGATAACAATAATGAGAAAAGACAATATTTACATCTCGTAGTTTTACCTTTGCGCTTCGGAAGAAAAAAATTTTTAAAAATTGATAAGACTAACAACTAAACAAAAACTTTCGTGCTGGTTGAATGTCGAGATTACATAGCTGTTATTTGACCCTATTTTTCGAGGGATGAATTTAATGAAACTCTATCTGATGTTTCATTTTTTATTTCAATATTTAGTAAATTTCTTAAAAAAGAACGTGGCAATTAAGCTAAGTCAATATTTTTTGGTTATTCGAAACTAAATGTATTTTTTATCGATCAAAACAACATTCAATTTACGCCTATATATAATATCTAAAAAAACATCTTCAGAAATTCGAAAATCATGCAGTATTTCGTTGTACTTCTGTTTTGTCTTGCTTCTTATTCTCATGCTGAAAAATCGCTTAAAGTCGATATTTATCCTGGTTTCGGTTGGGATCATCTGCGTTTCATCGACATGAATCCATTGTTCGATGTTTCGAATTTCAACAATTCGGATGTATTTCAATCTTGCATCGAAATGATTCCATTACATGAGAATAACATTGAAACAGGTTCGACTGTTATCGATTCATTCGATCAACGCACCGATGATAATTCGCTTAATTTCATGGTTGGCGGTAGTTTACCAATAAAAGGTGTGAAAATCGGTGGTTCCTATTCGTATGAAAATCAAAAAATCAAAAAAGAACAAGGCGAACAAGGAACGATTACACTTCGAAATCACATTGACTATCTTATGGTCGATGTTATTCTTCAACAAACATGTCCATTAAATGCTCACGTCAAAAAAGATCTCATCGAAATCGCAAAATTAATCACATTAGATCAAAATCTACGTGCAACGTATGCTGCTCAATTATTCGTTAAAAAATACGGCACACATTTTACTAGTCGATTGCAATTAGGTGGTTCGATTAGTGAAGATGATTATGTTTCACATGCGAATTTTAATAAAGACGAAACAGAAAAATCTTTGCATAAAGCTGCAGCTGAATTATCATTTTTTAGTACGTATAGTATTACATCAAGTTTTAGTTCAGCCAAAGAAAATGCTGAAGTAACCAAACGTAAAGAGAATATTAGTCGAAAAGTGATCAATTCAAAAGGTGGCGATGTTTTTACATCGGGCAATCATATGGAAGTTTGGCAACAATCAGTTAAATCTCGTCCGGCAATCATCCGACGTGCTATTGAAAATATGACTTATATCATTCAATCCGATTACATTCCTGAATTAACCGACGTAGCTTTAGCTCAAGTAAGAAAGAAGATCAATGATGCTATTGATACATATGTCGAAATGAATATTATACGAGGATGTATGCATCGAGATTCGCCATCATTTAATTGGATTGCTAATGTGGATGATGGATCATGTGTATTAGCCGAACAAACATCATTATTCGGAGGATTTATTCGTCATTGCACAGAAGATCAAATTTTACACAAGTAAAACTAGGATTTCTATTCAAATTTCACATTTGTTTGTTTTTTTTTTCTATTAGAAAATGTGATCAATATCGAATTGATAATTTCTATACGGGAAATGATGAATGTAAATCTGGTTTTAGTAAATATCTATTACATAAATCGATTCAAACGGAAAATGTCTATCATCAAAATTGTTATGATTGTGGATTTCTTTGGTTGAGTACATGTTGTGATAATGTTTATGCAGGTCGTGGTCAACGTGAATTAGAACTTTACAGTTGCTATAAAAATATTACACAAGAATTGGCATCAACCATAGAAAATATTGAATCAACACATGTTTTTGGTGGTTCATTTACATCGAAAAAAGTCAATCCTATTACAGATGGATATTCATGTCCTAAAGGTTTCACTGAAACAAATGGTTTCGATGATGTTAAAATTTGTCTAGCTGAAGATATTCTTCATGAACAAAACACCTATCCCCGGTATGGTGGTATGTTTTCATGTGATTACGGAAATATTGCAACTGAACTTGGTGATAAAACATGTCCACGAGGTTATAGTGTTTATGTTATGGGTGCTATTGATGGTGATTGTTTGATCAATGTTTGTTTGAAATTTCAAAGTTTCGAAAAAGTTCGACATTTTCCATCGATTGTTTTACCACCGTTTTTTGATTTTGAAACAGTGAATCGTACAACGGAAAGTAATGAAACAATTAGTGAAGCAGAATTTGCGAGTCGAATGGGACATGAACCAAAATCAGATCATCAAGGAAATTCACATCAAATTAAATTGGGCCTTTCAATTGGAGCTGTCGTTGTTGGTGTTACGGCTTTAGCTACAGTTGGTGGGTTTCAATTGAAAAAATATCGTAAACGACGTGCGGAGAGAAATAACAACAACCACATGAACACCAATGCTGACGTTGCTGTGATCAACACATAAGACTTCATTGGCATCGATTCTTCTATTATTTTATTGAAACGGGTTGCTTATTAAGAAATATATTTTTTTTTGCAGATTTAGATATTTGTTTAAGAAGACTTTTAAATGTTTCAATAAAAAAAAATATATAATTAATGCATACGTATGTGAATATGTATTTACAAAATGTCTGGCGCATCTGTGTTACAAGCAATGTATCAGAAACAGATACAATCCTCTGTTCAATCACAGGAACAAAAAGGATGTAAACTTTGGGGAGGAATGAAGCGCTGTTTTTTTATTGGATTGTTCATTGGTATTTTGACAGCCACGATTCCATTAATAATTTTTGTTTTGTTTTTGGTGAGACCATCAAAGTCTTATTCGTATGGCAGTTTAACAAAAAGTAAAATTTGAATACATCTTCCATTTATTATTGATAATCTCTAATTGTTTTATTCTAGCTCCTCAGCCGAGTCTCCGTTGGCAATCTGAGGCCATAACTGTGGCAGGTATCGCTGGTTCACCTGGTTTAACTCCTGAAAAACTGAATTATCCTACTGATGTTAAATTAGATTATTTGGGTTCAATGTATATTGTTGATAAAATTAACGGTCGTATCCAGAAGTATTTCAAAGATACCACGACTGGCATCACTGTTGCAGGATTATCAAATGGTACTATAACTTCAACTTCATATGGACTGAAAAATGCTTCATGTGTATTACTGGATTCTAATCAAAACTTTTACATTGTTGACACAGAAAACAGTCGTGTTCAATTTTGGAAAAATGGTGCGTCTTTTGGACAAACAGTTGCTGGTACATTAGACGAGTTTTTAACAGATTAAATTATATTTCTCTAATAATTGTATGCTATAGGTGGATCTGGAGCTCCTAATAATCAACTAAGTTATCCTTATGGAGCAACATATGACCCTGCTACCGGTATCCTTTATGTAGCTGACTATGGTGGACATCGTGTAATGTCGTATTCATCTGGTGCAACTTCATATGTATTTGTAGCAGGCGGCCATAGCACAATATTAAACAATACCAAACTGTATTTTCCAGTGGGAATACATTTCGATTCATTCACGAATAGTCTTATTATCGTTAACCACAATTGGCACAATGTAGTTCGATGGAAACTGGGTGATGCTAATTGGACACTCTTGGCCGGTAGTGCACAAGGAACATCTGGCAATTCGGCAACGTCTTTTCATTCTCCTACATTTATAACTTTAGATCCTATGGGTAACTTGTACGTTGCAGATAGAAATAATCGTCGTATTCAACTATTTCTAAATGGTCAATCGATTGGTACAACAATTGCTGGGATATCAGACATTTCGGGTAGTAATTCTAGCTTGCTAAGTATACCATGGTCAATAGAACTCGACAGTCAACTTAATCTCTATGTTGCCGATGCTTCAAATCATAGAATACAAAAATTTCTTCGATATTAAATTAAATGTTTATTTAAAATATTAGTCCTTGTTTGCCATCCCACCATTTCTCGATAAACTCATCAATTCGTGTTAGTTTCAACTGTGGAAAACGTTGATTTAATGTTGCTGGATATTCAACTTCTCCTTGTGCAAATTGAATTATGGCATCAGCATACGATGCATTCAATAGAGCGATTTGTGCACCTCGACATGATTCATCAAGATCTGCAATACACGATATTACTGTATGAACATTTTCTAAAGCTTGAACAAGTTGTTGATGATCATTATAATTAACTCGAATCACTCGAACATCTTTTTCTTCAACTTCACTGGAATTTCGACGTGAAAAAACAAGCAATGACGACTTTTTTTTTTTCACTTTCGTTCGGCATTAGAGAGCTAGAAAACTACCTTTATTTTAAAAGCAAAAAGACAAACAAATTCGTTATCGCGATTAAATTAAGTGTTCTTTGTTTTTTTTTCTGCATCATACGCTTTTAAACACCTGTATGACCAATACGCCGTTATGCAATCTTGAATTGCAAAGAAAATAAACGGAAGTTCAACTGACCTAAAAAAAACAATATACGATCAATTAAAAATAATATTAAATCGAATTTTCTACCAAAAATAAATCAAGAATGTGATGATCGGTAATATACTAAGACGGCCAATGATACTAGCTCGAAAAAATTGAATTATCGAATGTTTTCCTGCAAGACAATAATAGTAACCAATAACTGAAATAGCTAAACCCATTATTCGAGCATATTGTTCAGCTTGTACTGTTGAGGGTGTTGGTAGAAATAATAATTTTGCTGCTAAATGCGGAAAAAGCATAAAGAAAAAACCTTCGAAAATGAATGCATAGCCTGAATAGATGTGACTATTTTTGAGTGCTTGTTCGGTCGACATTTTACTAAATGGTATGTTCGTTTCTATATATTATTTATTCTTTTTCTCTCTTTTTTTATTTTTATTCGAGTACAGCGGATAACATTTATACGTCAATGGTTAGTTATAAAAAAAATACGTTCTTGTTTTTTCACGGTTGGGAGAAATTTGATTGACGAGTAATCCATCGTCGATGAGGGTAATCATGTTTATAAGCCGTAGGAATCCAAACCGGCCGTTCTTCGGGTATATATCGAGGATGAAGTCGTTCAACATCAATTTGTCGAGATAAATATTCCGATAGTTTATCATTATATTGAACTTTTTTCTTCGGTTTTTTGATCGAGAATGACGGTGATTGTGGCGGCGATGGCGGTGGCGGATACGGTCGATCAATCACATAATCTTGACAAATTGAACAATAATGAATCGGCGATGCCGATGATGATCTTCTCGGTTGAGGTTGATAGATTTCTTCTTTGGGACGAGAATACGATCGTGAATAACATATTGAACATGTTTCATCACTGTCAATTGAGTGTCGAGATGCCGAACATAAACGACATGAATCTTTTTCTAAACGTAGATCGCGTAATTCATCTCGTAAGTTAGCGAGTTCTTTTTGAACTTGATCTAATTTCGAATTGGATTCATCAACTGCGATCGATTTATAAACTGGAACGTACGTTGGAGATAATCGATAGTAACTATCGGTGACTGGCACATAATACATCTTTCAAATAACTCTTTTTTTTTGCTTTATGTCAAAGAAGAAAAAAAAGTGACGCTTAGTTACCACCGTCATTTCTGTTTGTCAGAACAGTAAAACAACAGCAACGACCGTTTTTTTTCTCTCCAATAGAATTCGCCCTTGAATTTACTCCTTTTTATTAAAAGTCAAAAACAAAAAAAAACTACTCGATTTTTTGTACTGATCGTTTATTTGGTTGAATAATCCATCTGAATATATTAACAATGACAATTAGTCCACTAATGATAAAAGTAATGAATTTAATCACACCACAATAGGAAGCAAATGTCATAACGAAATCATTTCGTTGAGGATAAATATCTAAGGCATATTTAATCGCAATATTTTCCATGTAATCCGATATGAGACAAGCCAATGGTCCGAGAATAGAACGTGAATCTTTACCGAGTGCAATATTCGGCAGAGAAAGTGAGAGAAACATTAAAATCGGCAGAATAAAATCAGAATAATTAGCTAATCTGTAGGCATTACGACCGTTTGCTCCTAGATTTGTTAAAGTTTGATAACCTTGCTCAGCTGAAAAATAAGGTAGTTCATCGAGTGTAACTGGCTTTGTTTTCAAATCAGCAGTATTTAATAATTGAAAAAAAACATAAAAATTCAAAAGCAATAAAATCCATGAAAGTAAAATTCCGTAGATATTCGCGAGAGGTTTAAGACAACGACACAATGTTTTTGTGCCAAACATATTTTGATAATCAAATGTATATCGACAGAACGAAAAAAAAACAAACTAGTCCTGTCTCTCTTTTTTCTTACAACACGCGATGTCATCCAATCACATGTCAGTCCAAAAATATGGTGTAATTATTTATTTATTTTGTTGTATATTCCTAATAAACGAAATAGCTCTCGTCGATAGACACTACCCGTGAGAATATAAATAAAAAAAGGTATAAAATAATCTGATTGCTGCCATGTAACGCATGCCAAACGTATGGCAATGATTGTGGATGTACGTGTTGATGGAATAAAAGTATTCAATGTGTAGAGAATTCCAAATGGTAGAACAAGAATTAAATGAATTGTTATTTGTAAGAGTAACATTCGAGCTAATTGCCGTTCTGTTCGACGAGTAGATCGTGCATTGGCTAACAATCGAATCGTACGACGTGATTGTCGATGAATATTTTTTATTGTTAATAAACCCAAAACAAGCATGAGAATAGGTGATAAAATATAGAATAAATAAATCTGTGTGAATACGTAAATTTTACTTTCAAGATTAAGTTTTGGTAGACATTTTCTGTGAGTATCATTCCAATGATAGATAATCATCATGGGAAACATATAAATACTTGATAGAATAAATCCAAAAACAGTAATGAAACGAGCTGTTCGAATCATAGCCTTTGAATGAATATAATATGTTAATGTAGTTGAACAATATCGATCAACAGACGCAAAGACAAGCATGAGATTAGCTTGAAATGGAAATAGAAATAAAATATACGAACTAATTTTGCAAGTTATTCTTCCATCGGCCCAATTAATTGAAAGAGCTCGAAGAAATTGTGTCGGACAAATAAGACACATGTAAGCAATACTGAAGAATCCATAGGCAAGAAAATAATACGTACACGATGATGAACGAAGTGATCGACATTGTAAAACACGAATATTTAAAACATTGGTTAGAATTGAAAGAAATAAACAGAATGGTTGAATGTAAATATTGGTTCGTAGAACGCTCTCAATAAGCTCACTCATAGTCTGTATAGAAAAAATAACGGAATAACTAGTTAATGATGGAACAATCTAGAGAAAATGAGAACTCTTTCTTCTTATTCTTCGTTTTTTTTTATTATTTTTATCCTTTCATAAAAAAAATAGACGCACAGCTGACAAATAGGAGTAATCATTATAAAAGTAAATTAATTATTGTTTGTTTTTTGTAGACGATTTCCAACAAATGTAAGAACTCATGTCAATATATACTTTCTAAAGAGAAAACATAGAAAAAAAAGTGAGAGAGAGACAATAATTATATTATTATCAAAGAACACGTGCCATGTTAAAACTTGACTAGAATCGAAGTGATGCTCAGTAAAATATTTGATAGACTGATTATATGGCTTCAAAATGAATTTGTACGAGGAAATGCGTGTAGATTTCCTCTATCATTTATTGAATTATTCACTGTATCGAAAATAATAATTAGTTACCGTTGTTTTTCTTTGAAAATATTCAAAGAGAACTAATAATTTCCTTTATTGTTGCTTCGTTTAATCTCGTCATCATTCGAGCAAGTTGCCAATCAGACACCTCTATTCTTACATTGATAAATTAACAAGGGAAATCAAATATAGAACAAAATTCTCATCAGAATAACAGGTTCAATTTTTATCTATATACTGACAATTGTACTGATGAATTCGAACAAAAATAACAAGAAAATATTCGTTGAAATTCACGTCGATAGATATTCCCCGAAAGAATATAGAGAAAAAACGAAAGAAAATGGTTCATCTGTTGCCAATTAACGGCCATATATCGAAGAGCGAGAATTGTTCGTGTCTGTGTCATTGGAAAAAATGATTGAATCGCATAAAAAAATCCGAATGGTAATGAAAATATTAAATGAACGGTTGTTTGAAGAATCAACATTCGTATTAACTGCCGATTAGTACGACGAGATTGAAGAGATGATCTTAAAAGGTGAATACGAAGTGATCGTTGACGAATATTTCTAATTGTTAAACAACCGAAAATAACCATTGAAATCGGTGTGAGAATATAATAAAAAGTCACTTGACTGAAAACATAAATTAAATTCAGAACAGTTCGTTGAAGAGTACATTTTTTGGTTTGATCATCTTGATAGTAGATAAATGACATAGGTAACATGCAGACAGAAGAGAAAATTATCGAAATTAGAATACGTTTTTTTGTTTTTTTAATTGTCGACCGACAATGATATCGGTATGTACTTGATAAACTACAAAAATATCGATCAATTGAAGCTAAAATCAACATACAATTGCCTTGAAATGGGAAAATAAAAAGAACATATACAAAAATTTGGCACGTTCGTTTGCCTTCCGACCAGTCGATATTAAAAGCACGTAGGAATTGTGTTGGACTAGCTAAACATACGTAGATTATACTACATATGGCATAAGCTAGGAAATAATACGTGCATGTTGATGAACGAAGTGTTCGAGACAATAAAATACGAATATTAATCAAATTAGTTAAAATAGTAAGACAGAATTGTATTGGTTGTATATAAATATTAGCATAAAGAACTTTGTCCAATAAATCCATGATTTATCACATCAATTCGAATGATAATAACAAAATATATCTATATATATAGTTTTAAGAATACTTCTATCAAGTTGACAATGAATAATGATGAGCAGAAACGGAAACAATTCAGACTGAGCAAGGAAAAGAAAAAAAGAAATATTTAATTGTCATGAATAATAAAGAAACTAATTGAGCCCCTTCCATCACCTTCACTCTATGTTTCTTCTTGTGTTTTTTGTCACTAATTTCCTCATGAGAATAAACGATTTCTTTTGTTGATTGCCTGACAAATATAATCAAAAATTTCCTTCAAACTATTAGCATACTTGAATAAAAGAAAAAAAACGAGTTTCAAATTAAAGTTAAAAGAGATTGAACAATTTCTACGTGCTTAGACTATATAGTTAGAAGCAATTAATGATGACATTTCTTTTTTGTTCGTCGTAATTTGTCATTTTACAGGATTTTTATTAAGAATAATGACGTCAAAACAAATGGTCGTATTTGTCTATTTTGATATTTTAAACAATAGATAATACCAAATGGTAATGTTAAAATTAAATGTATAGTTATTTGAACAAGTAACATTCGTGCTAATTGATATTCTGTTCGTCGATTTTGAGCTCGAACAAAATCGATCGAATGACGCTAAGATTAACATTAATCTCGCTAGTATAGCTGGTAAAAAGACAATATAAAGTTGAATTTTACAACCAATATAATTCATTGAGCAATCGAGATTATACTGTTAACAGCATATC